>ENA-OPSG01000815-OPSG01000815.1-human-gut-metagenome-genome-assembly--contig:-NODE-815-length-17798-cov-4.673561_pt1 | contig 17798 bp, 13 predicted proteins | sample MGYA00241454_ERZ501900 | MGnify/ENA primary metagenome ERZ501900 (study PRJEB25962, sample SAMEA2042225) | human gut metagenome | biome: human gut; feature: human-associated habitat; material: faeces... | reverse complement strand
TGAAGCATCTGCTCTGACTCCTTCATGTATTCATATTTCATTCTTTTCTCGCCTCGTTTCTGTTTCTAACTGTTGTAAAAATCATTTTTATGCCGGCTCAAAAATGTCCTTACACATATTCAAAAGATGAAGGGCATAAATACAGGCTCTTGATGAAAATTTTTATTTTTTCCTGTCAAAAATACCCTTACATAAAACGAAACGCTGAGAGGCATTTTTACAGCCCCCTGAGGAAAACTTTTTTTATTTTTTTCGATTAATTAAATATTTGAAAACAAAAAACACTCACCTATTCCAAGTGAATGCCTTATCAAATTTCATTATTTTGTTGTCTGTAATTCTTATCCAGATATGCTTGCATATCTGCTAAAATGTAATTGCCGGCAATTATATTTTCACGTGGGTATGGGGACGTAATCCCCATCAAGATCTGCTACTCGTAAGTAATACAAAATTGTCAAAATGACAATACTGTATTACACGGGTGGATCTTGCTCTGGTTATAACGTATGAATTCATACAATAATAGGCCCAAATGGGCACTTTCACCATTTGGACCTATATATTGTAAGTCTTTCGGATAAAAGAGTAAAAAGTAGCTGTCCAAACTGTATGTTTTTATCATAGAATTGATTTTATTGGGGCCGGTATAGATTTGCTATATTTATTTATCTTCTTGACACAGACAAATAACTGATCCAAATTTATTATTAGAAATCACATTTTTATTTGTCACTTTCGCACATTTTAATATATACTAGATTTAGGAGGTGTTTTTATGCCGATATTAAATCAACCATTTCAAGGACAATTAGGTAATGTTCTTATAGACAAAATTGAAAACTATGATTATTCTAGCCTTACTATTTTTTCTGCCTTCGCCAAAAACAGTGGTGTACTCAGATTAAAATCCTCATTGGAAAAGTTCAAGAAATCAACTGGGCATATCAAAGCATTTATAGGAATAGATCTAGATGGTACTTCCTACGAAGCACTTTTGAACCTATTTTCTCTATGCGATGAATTGTACGTTATTCACTCCGAAAATATATCAACCACATATCACAGTAAAATCTATCTATTAGAAAATGCTACTTGTGCATGGTGTGCCATCGGATCAAACAATCTAACCGGAGGGGGATTATGGACAAATTTTGAAAGTACTTCAATCCAGGAATACTCATTGCCTACACAAAAAAGTGAACTAGACAATATTTATTCAATAATTAATAAATATTCTGATGATTCATATATTTGTTCTACTAAAATCGAATCAATAAACGACATTAATACTTTGCTAGATTCCAATTACATAAACAAAGAGGTTTCACAAAAAATCACAACAATCAAAAAAAGAACAATAGAAAAAGCAAATCAAAAAAAGAATCATCTATTTGGTTCTGAAAAAGTATCTATTCCTATTAGCATAACTAAAGAACGACCAAGGAAATTGTTCTCTAAGGCAAAAACAACTACAGATGTCGATTTTATTGTTGATTTGCCAACTACTACACCAGCATTTACAAATGAACAGTTTTGGTTTGAGATGCGTAAATCCACTGGTGGGTCGAGAAATATTCTTGATTTATCAAAGCTTGGACAAATTGTAGAAGGCTCCGTTATAGGAACTCCATATGAATATACAGATCCCCATCGTATGTATGGAGGAGTTAAATTCTTTGAAATTGATCCAGAAGATACTACCAGAGAAAAAGATATTACCATCAATTACTTGGGAAAAGACTACTTTCCTTCCACAATTAAATTTGCTCCTAATAATGGTAGTTGGAGAATTCAATTAAAGGGCAAACCAACAGATGGTACTGATGAATTATCAAAATTTGGAAACCGTGGAGATTTTGTCTTCAAAATTCTTGTTTTTGAAAAAATTACCCCTGACTACTATGTTCTCTCACTCCTAGACAATAGTGAATTAGATAATATTAAATCACTCAGTCGCGTATGGGGAAAAAACGGAAGTGGTGCTGCCTCTAAAGCATACGGAATGTTATAATATTTTTATGGAACAGTGATTAAAACCACTGTTCCACTTCTTTTTTCGTATAATATTTATCAAAAGTACTTGCGATCTCTTTTATTTGCTCTGTAGATAGACCATACATAGCTCCTACTAAGCAATCCAACTCTGAAATAATCTGTTTTCGACTTTTTTTTGTGCTGTCACAAATATTGTTATTCTCAAATAAAGCACTCACTCTTTTATCTTTGGCATATAAGTACTTAATTCTCGCATATACATGATTTCGTATTGTATCCTCTTTATCCTGAAATACAATTACTGATTCATATATTTCTTTCTTTGGTACAGGTATTTGTTTAATTATAGTTTGAGTTAAGTCTAATCCTGCCATCTTCAATCTGACTATATAATCAAATATTATTGAATTAAACAAGACAAGTATTTGTAGCATATCATCAATATTGTCTAACTGAAGTATTTGTATTGACTGGCATGTAGGTATTAAAGGTAACAATGTTGCCAGCATAGTTCTTCGATTTGTTGCAGAAGTCAAGCTTCTCCATGCAATAATATAGCCCTCATGAAAGTTTTTTGAAAGATTATCCCAAATTTCACTTTTAATATAAAATCTCGCTTCAGGATATTCCGTGCCTGTAACATCGTCGATTGGTATTGCTGTAGCCTTATTCTTATATTTTTTGTTTTCATTCATACCCTTGAATGTAGCATAATTTCCCGTATAAAGTTCAATAAACTTTCCTTCATAAATAGGTAAATAGCCCATTTTTTTCTCACGTAATATATGCTGTGAGTGATTAGTAAGATGTACTAACCTTCCGAAACGACAACCAGTATATTCATTTCCAAAGGTAGGATTATTATTATAAACACTACATAAAAAATCTAATTCTTCATTACTTGTTATATTCGGTAACATACCAGTTTCAGGATTTAACACCCTAAGCATTTCATTTGATATTGTTATTTTATCTTTAACATAGAATTCTCTATAATCATCTATATCTACTGCTATTTGTAAATCTTTTTTATTATCATTGCTATAATATACAACAGAAAATTCCTCTCTCGAATCAATATTAAAAATCTTTTTTCGATTCACAAACATATAAATTTCATAGATTTTTTTAGAAGCCATACTATGTTTCATAAATTCACTATAGACCGGCATTTTCAATAATGAGCTTTTTACAATCATTCCTACAATACCTTTTTTTGATATATGTTTTAATGCATACTCTGTAAACAAAGCGTATGTATTAAGTTCACCCACCCTTGTATCAATAAATACCTCCTGCTTTTTTATATCTTCCTTTGCAATCTTATAGTCTTCTAGAATTGACCGATAAAATTTTTGATTTGTCTCAAGAGCATTATTTACAACATTCTCTCGATTTTTCTTAGAAGCTATCAAATGTATATCCATGTAGTGAGAAAGGAATTTTTTTTCTTCAAAGCGAATTTTTTCCCAAGGTGGATTACCAATTACAACGTCATACGACTCACTAATATCAATAGCTAAATCAGAGTTATAATACCTTCCACTTAAGGCCATAGAAAACGCTTTCGTAGATTTCTGGGAATTACTCACAGTTAGCAATGGATTTCCTAAAATAATATGTTGCGCATTATTTCCTACATGTTCTTCTATTAACCTAGACCTTGTAATCATAATTGCAATCGGATCAACATCCACTCCAACCAGTTTCACTTTAATACCATAATCTTTACATACTTTATATGCTGCAATCAAAAATGCTCCTCCGCCACAAGAGAAATCTGCTACGCTAACAATATTCGGATTAGTTATACAATTCACCAAGTATTCATCTATAGCTTTTTTAGTAATTTCATAAGCAAATTCTTCCTGTGTATAATAAGAGCCCAACGTATCTCTACTATTCTTTCCTCCTGAAAATTCAACAAGATTATTACACATACGATAATCAACCGATAAATATGCTTGATATACCGCATTAATATCAATTTGAGTTTCATCATCTATAATCCTTGCAATTTCTTCAGCGATATTTTCGGTTGCAGGATAACTAAAAAGTAAATTCAAATTATCTTTTGATTCCAATCCTAAACTTATCGCTCGTTCTTTTACCCTATCAACTTTTCCAGTTGTATTCTTTATCGCCACTAAAAGAAATGCCACATATGAATATACCGTAAACAACTCTCTTATTTCTTCCCAGTTTTTTTCTTCACTGTTCTGATTAATATATGCAGACACTACTTGTCTAAACTGATTTACCATACTTCTTTAATTCACCATCCTCGTAAATAATAAACGGTTTATCCTTAAAAACACCACAATGAATCAAATTGAACTTACTTTTTAACCACTGATCAATATCTAGTTGTTTTCCATAAACACTTTCAAACGATTCAATCAGTTCATCGCTGTTTATCTTCTCTTTAACAACACCTGTTGTCACTGAATATCCCATTTCATGCAATAAGTAGTTATGAATAATTAAATCTTTATATTTTTCCAATGTATGTTGCATCATAAAAAAAGATTGACATATTTGTTCTACCAAACTTGTTGGACTTATTTTCAAATCTTTAGCCACATATTCTAGCATACCATCACACCCCAAAGAAGCTTTTGATGTTCGTGATCGTTTTAACATGCAGGCATCATCAAGAAGTTTTGCAAGATATTTATCAAATTTAGTAATATCAACCTCCTGAACTGTCTTTATTCTAAAAGCGCATTCTCCAACTGCTTTAGACAAAGCATTTCTTTCAACTTCATTCAAAGAAAACTCAGACAAAATTATTTCATCACATTGACTTTCTACTTCCAATTTAAGTAATTCATTCAGTATATCACTTTTAAATAACTCCCATGCTTGTTGATTCAAATCAATTTCATTTCCCACCTGTGTAACATCAATATATTCAAGGTTATTTGGTCTAGATTGTAAGTGTTTACATTTCAAATCCACACACAACCTTGCCTTCCTTTCTAATACTGTCGAGCACAAAAGAGTCGGCTCTACAGGAATGCGTCCTATATACCCTGCTGCAATGGTTAATTTAGGAGATATAGTCCTTACATAATTGGCAGCTAACCTTGAATTAAGAAATGCCATATGTGCATATTCATTACCTTGTAGTATTCTTATTCCTGGTCCTGAAGCAATAAAAATTTGATTGTTTAGCAATAATCTTACATTTAATCCTGCAGTTCCTGTATCACTAAACACTAACTGCGTTTTTCCAAAATATTTTATATTTCTTAATGCAGACCCTTTCTGTTTCTTGATATATTCTCCATTTTCTCCCCACTTTACAACGCTGTTATTTAATCCTTCCCAGCGACAATATCCTCCCCCCTTACTTACTGGAATCCATTCTTTTTCACCAAAATGTTCCCAAAAATACCCTACTAATTCTTTAGCATTTCCGGTCGATGTCCCTTGCATTGGAACCGCTGAAGAACTATATTGTTCCTTATCCTCATAATTCATATCTAATGCATTGTTATCAGAAAGGACAAAACCATTCACCCCATTTAATTTGTCTTGATTAATTTCAAATAAACCTTCTTTTGTTATTAATTTTTTTATCTTATCCGACAATGACTCCACAGAAAGATTTATAATCTTAACACATGGAACTCTTTTTTGATTTTTCTTTTCAAATACAATCAAAGAGACATTTGATTTTTCTCCACTTAAATCTATAAATGCGCCTGAACCCAAATTCGCAATATATCGAAAATAATATTCACTCACATATTTTTCTCTAGCTTCTGAAAATGATTTCAAATACATCCATGCATTTTGTGATACAATTCCGCAAACACCATCCGCACATAAAAGATTACCTATGGCTTCCATAAACGCAACACAAGTATCACAATTTGCTAAGGGATAATTCATCTTCAAAAAATTCTTTTGTTCCTTAGACATACCTTTTATTGACGCAAATGGAGGATTTGTTACTATTACTTTAGCGTTACCTAATGCTTTATCATGTTCCACAATATCTCCACTCAAAATATTACACACTATCCTATTATCTTTTGCCAAAGAACCAACAGTGACATCTTTTTCCATTGCACAAAAAATATTAGGAATTATCTTTTTCCATACATCAAAAGATGCTTTACCACCTTTCTCTCGAATTATAGAAAGTGCTTTTATTCTAATATTCACCACAGCAATTTTGGCAATAATATCATCAATATCATACCCATATAGCTTTTTTGCTTGAGATATGACTGTATTCTCAACATCAACTTCTGTACATCCAGCACACAAAAATTCTAAACATTCAACAAGAAAATTGCCTCCGCCCAAACACGGATCAAGTATTTTTTTTGCTAAAGACAATTCTTCTATATGGTGAACAATAAAATCTATCATATATTTTTCTGTAAAAAACTGTGTATTACTATAATCACTATTATCAATAATTCTATTTGAATATTGATAAGCCCACGAAACAACACTCTCCACTTCCTTGTTATTTTTATATAATTTGATAAATTCAACTGCCATATCTAGAATTTCTTTGTCAATCTCATATGGATTAACCTTACCTGAAATATCAAAAAAAATTTGATTGATAATCTCTAATTCACTTTCATTTGTTCCGATATAAGTTGAGCATAGAACACCTGAAAGAATTGACAAAACATATATCTTTTTATCAGATTCTATAAATTCATATTGCTCTGCCTTTTTATACATGCATTTTAATACTTTTTTTAAATCAGTTCTCACAAGTGAGTATGACTTTTTTTTCTCCATTATTGGGTTCTTTTTTCGTGCATCCGCTGGTCTTACAGCATTTTCAGGAACCACCCACATATTTCCTATCATTTTTGCGCCATTAATCCTTCCTTCATGGCACAAGATTTGCACTCTTCGTTTACTAATATTCCATTTATTTGAAACATCTTGTATAGACAAATAATCCATAAGTATAATCTCCTTATATATCAAATCTTCTTTATTATAATCTCACCCGCGAATATTATCAACATTTTTCTCATCATTTTCATACTATCACTTGCCTAAATATATAAAAGAAACGAACCACTCTAGAAATGTTAAGTCGTTCCAGACATTGACATTTCCAGAGTGGTTCGTTGTAAGGTAACCAAGGAAACTTATGGCAAATTCTCTCACATCATGCTTATGTGCATTTGGATTTTCTCATTTTAGCTTGTACCTAAAGTCATTAATGGAAGGCCCTATTTTAGTGAGGTAAGATTTGCAATTAGGATACTTCCGCAAGAGGAGCCTGCATTCTACAGTAAACATGTTCACTTAATCAGTAAGTCCTTTCCATACTATATTATTCAATTCCGAAACTGTTAATTCTCCAGATTGGAATTTAGTCCACGCTCCTACATAGTCAACATTACTGGTTAACGCTTTTATTTCAAATTCTTTATTAGGAATATATTCTATTGCTATCACTTGATTAATTTTCATAAGAACATTTTGAAGCATCTGCATTTTAAATAACTTCATTTGGATTTCCTTATACAAAATATAACTATCCGACAAACCATCCGTTCCAAAACTCCAACCAATGTTTCTCACCTTTTTTAAGAACCTTTTTCTGTTTTTATCTGCATGTACGCTAAAATCATATGCAGGCTCAGTGTTTATTAATTCTAGAGAATTAGATGTAATATCATATTTTCCCAAATGTTTTACAAGGTTTTTAAAGTAATTTCTTTTATATCCAAATTCCTTTAAGTCAAAAGTAATTAATTTACCTTCTTCAATATTGAATTCAGAGATTCCATTTGAATAAGTCTTTGAGTAAAACTTACCTTTCTTTGGAATTCCTTTTACTTCTCCTATATGAATAGCGCTTAGTTTTTTAATTTCTTTTCCATTCGCATCAGATTCGTTAATATAATCTGGCTTTACGAAAATATATGCCTTTCCATAAACAGCCATGCTATAAAGGACTCTATCAATAGATTGACTAAACTCATATGAAAAATCATAATGCCTACCGTTTCCAAATAATTCTACAATCTCTTTATCATCTGGAATGATTATATAGAAATCTCTTCTATTAATTTTTTCTTCGCTTAACGAATACTCATAACCTGAAAACAACTCACTGTAAAAACTATGCGAATAAATGTTATCAATGGGACGTTTATATACTTTTTCCATCTTCCTTTTTATTCTTAATATATTATTCATTCAAATCATCCTCCCACGAAAATCTAGTGTGAAATCTCTTTTCCTTAGGGAGTAGCGGATTAATACATATAACCCAAAATACTTCGGATGGATCTGTCGTAAATCCCATATCTAAAAAATTTGAGCAAAATGCTTTAATAATTTTACTATCAGTCTTTATCTCTTGTCTGAACATAACATATTCCGTTTCAATAGTAGCAGACTCTCTTATTGCATTTTCGACAAATTGATTCCACTTTGTTTCAAGGATATCTCTTGCCCCTATACCAAAAAGGAATTTATTTCTCCGTGATGCAAATTCGATTAATTGAGCTGCAAGCTCTGTTGACTTCTCCTCATCCTCTTTTACATTAAGTACAATTTTTGAAGCTTCTTTTACGATACTACACCATTCTACATCTTTAAAAAATTCGCCCCACAATATTCCAAGTCCACCAATTTGTGCCCATTCAACAATCGGAGACGTAAACATATAATATGCATATTCTACTCTATATAAATCTTTGTTCTTTATAAAATCCGTTCTGATATACTCCTGGTATAAAAGCATTATCTTTGTTAAAATCTCAAAATCTTTTTCAAATTGCTTTTTATCTGAGTTGACAATAGCCTCAACCGTATCTTCTGCAATATGGTTATAGCACTCACCTAAAAAGTCAGGATATTCTTCTCTTCTATCCCAATTTTTAATTGCAAAAGCACTTGAACATTTTAGCAACATTTCTGGAAGTTCTTTTTTACATTCCAAAAATTTTTCTTCTACTCCTGCTAATCTACTGTCATCCCATTTATCTGCAGAATCCAAATGATATTTATTTAAATTCTTTTCTACCTGATTTGCAAACTTAAAGAAATTTGACAACTTAGACTCATATTCATAGAATCTCGTAAGCATAATGCACGCTTCATAATACATATTTTTTTCAACAAAAAAACTACTCAATGAATATGCCTGTTCGACCCCTTCTTTAACCATATCAAATAAGGTATTTACATAAACAAACTCCTCTTTTGCCACATACTGCTTAATTAACCAATCAGGAGTGATCCGATGTCCTTCTGCATAAACCTCAGTTATCATCTTCTTATATATTTCTATATAATTTCTTCCCCTAATTGCCTTTATAGAGTTGTATCTCTTTCCGGTGTCAATTCCTTTTATAACCGATTTGCTTATTGCATTAATATCAAGATTACTAAAATACTTACTTGACTCCAATATTATATCCAAATATAAAAGAGAAATATGTTCGACAATTCCTGCAAAGGCAACATTTTCTTCTATTTTAGTGTTATCTACAAAACTTTGAATAACACTTTTTAGCCAATCAATTTGTCCTACATAGTAATTTGCCTCTTTTTGTTCTATTGCGGATTTACAAACTGACTCAAAGACTGAAAAATAACTATATAAAGTCCCCCAGTCATTCCTTTTAATCAAATAATTTACACATGCATGATTTATTGACATTAATTCATCTTCGAACCAATAAAAATCAGGTTTTTCCTTTGGTCTTAATGAGGTTCCTGTTCTTAACGCCATTGAGGTTTCCGTGTCATTAGCAAAATGCCACTTCTGATATACTCCTTTTCTCCTAAACCACAATGAATCTCTCGAAATATGCCTCTTAATAAGCCAATACTGTTCAATAAGGTTTAGATTCGTACACATAAAATTAAGAATAGATGAGCTATCTGCCGAATCAGGATTACATCCATATTTTTGAATAACTTTTAGTAATTCAATTCTATCTGATGCAATCTTACAAAAGTGATTTTGATAATTTGCATCTGATGCATACAGTTCTCGATTAAGACTTTTGGTAATCACTCTTCCTAATGCAATATAAGCATCATCTGATACTCTAAATACATCTGACAACTGGTATGTTCTATTTCCAGTTATTCCAAAAGAAATAACGACCACTATTGACCATATAATTAATGTACCGGCAGATACCCAACCAACGTCATATCCCATTAATAATTCAACAAGTATAATTGTTCCATATATTATACAACTACTAATGGCATTTAAACACTTTACCGTCAACCTATCATATTGAAAGGCAATAGCTATTTTTTCTGGAGCATTAGCATATCTTGTAGAATATATACTTGAAATATTAGAGCAATACAATCCTAAAATAACACCTGCAACGCCTAATTCTCCAATAAGTACATCTGACAAAATATTACTATTTATAACCAGTATCACGCCAATGCTAAGTAACAGCTTATCCAACAAACCAAGAATTGTTGCTAATATTATTCCCTTAATAACACCAGAAACAAATCTCTCCAAAAGAAGTCTGTTAAACGACCAATATTCCTTAGATGACTGTCTTCGACTTTCCAAAGTAAAGCGTATCTTTTTAAGTTTAAAAATCCAATTTAATAGTATCTTTCTTATTTTCCAATATCTTTTAGTTTTCAATAGTGTCTATCCCATCTTCTAATTTCACAATAGTGCAATAGATTGCCATGTCTCACAATCTCTCAAAACATCAAGTATGTTTCCCATTGATACGCTCGTCCACATTTTATAACATTCAAGAGCGGTCTCAATATCCTTACTCATAATACACTCTAACATCTGAATACTTCTTATCAATATTATCATATAGGTGAAACGAGTATCCTCTCAAACGATAAAATCCAATTGTCTCTAATACTTTCTCTACATCTTCACGAGATGTAATCCCCATTCCTGCATCTGCATAAGATTGCACTTGTTGTTCTATTGTTAATATTGGTTTTGGATACTGATACATAAAACACCCCATAAATAAAAAATCCCACCGGGTTGCGCATGAAAAATCAGAGGCGTGGTGGGTTCTGTTAATATTATTATACAGTTTCCGATGTTGCTGTCAAGATTTCTTTTGTAAAAAATCAGCAACTTCCTATTTTTTTAAGATTATGCTTGCATTTAACATTTTCTAATTTTCAAAACATATCTTTTGTAGTTCCCTACATTTTAATTACCGATTCGATCTTCCAAAGGTATAAATAAGGTGTAAATTGTTCGTCTCCATCTCAGAAATCCTACAAAATCAAGGCTTTCTCGCCATACTTTAAATATTGCCGTGGCAGATGAAAAGCACACGAATCATAATTTTTTCTCCTCTCAAAATGCGCTGACCTGCTGCCATCTGCAGCGATTTGCGCGGTGTTAATTCTTCTTTATGTATCGGTCATTTCTGTACAGGAAATGCAAATCTTAGCAAAATATTGCAAGATGTGTACAGCAAAAGTAGTAGAAACGGAGTAAAAAAGTGGATGGGTTACTACTAGCAGACTTCGCTCAAATCAGAATGAATTTTTTCATCTATAAGGCTATTAACATTATCTCCAATAAAAGCCTTAAACGGGAATCCAGCCACATCTATTATTTCAGATTTTAATGATACTTCTACTCCCAATCGCTTATTTTCATTTATTATTTTGTAATCAAAAAGAGAGTCTACGCTACCTTTTGACTGCTTAATACATGACAAAATTTCTTTTTCAGTTGATACTTCAGGCAAGATTCCAAGTATTAACGCTAATTCACTTAATAATTCCTTCTTTACCGCAAAACTCTCATCTACATTTTTTTCAAGTGCAGCAAATTGCAAAGAACGAGTAATGTCAGAGAAATGTTCATAGATTTGTTCAGTACTTTTTTCTTCCCAACAACTAACCTCATGAGCCGCTGCAGATGGCTTTCCGTTAAATGTTGTATTAGGAGAAAAAGTATAATAACTTTCTATCGCCCCTTTTCTGAGAATAAAACATCCTAATTCTTCTAAAATATCTAATAACACAGTAATTCTCTTTTTAAGACTTGTCCACTCTTGAGAATCCGGCCAAGTTAATAACTCATCTTCATCTACTGTAAACAACTGTGCAACCAATGCACGACGAATGATTTTATCTTCCTCTGCTTCCAGATCTCGATTTATCCAATACGGATGTTGGCTATAAATTGATATCATATTGTCTTTTGTAGAACGAATTACCTCATCTATTTTTGTCTTTATTTCTCTAATCATACTTTGGAGGTTCTCATTACCATGATCATTAGCAATTTTGGTACCTTCTGGTAATTCCGAAAATAAATTAATAATACTATTATCATCTGTAAATCCATCTAAATCTGTTAAGACACATACTTCTTTACCAATAAGCCTAAATAGCTTCGTAATAATAGGAAATTGTCCTTTTCCTTCAACCGGAATAATTTGGGAACCTGCAACGTCAAGATTTAAGTCAAGTCTATTACAAAGATACCGACACAAAATCATATCACTTGATCCTTCAATAAGAAGTACTTTTTTAGCAAAAAAGCCTTCATTGTATATAAGACTCATTCGTAATAAAAATTCTTTTAATTTTACACTATTCAACTCTGGGGCATCTGGCGAAATTTGTTTAGGTAACGTATTTTTTCTAAAAAAAATATAGTTACACAAATCTGATGCTTTATTTAATTCAATCATTTCCGCCGAATGAGTTGAAATTATAATGGTTTTATTATATTTCTTTACAACATTCTTCATCTCGCGAAGAAGATATGATTGCAACTGAGGATGCAATGACACTTCTGGTTCATCAATTAGCAATACCTCAACCGATTCATCAAATAAGGCAGCTAAAATCGAAATAACATTAACTAATCCACTTGCTTCTGCTGCAACAGAGTATTCTTGTTCACTATCAGTTTTTCCAAAAAACACCTTCATTTGTCCAGCATCCCAGCGAATAAAAATATTTCTATTAAACAACACCGACAATCTTTCGGATACCTTAATAAAAACATCCTTTCGTTCATCCATTGCAAAAAAATCACCGCATGCAGTTTCTATTTGTAAACGAGCACGTTTTGTTGCTTGATCACCAAATGTATAATCATCAGTGGTATAAGTATATTGATCAATTTTTGATCTATACCGTTCCATATTTCCAATTCTATTGGATGATAAATAGCGAACCTTATTACTACCCACCTCATTTCTCATGATGTCTCTTATTTTTTTTAATGTTTGCGTCTTTCCTGAAGCATTTGTCCCAACAAATATAGTTAATCCAGAATATAATGTTATCTGAACATCTTGATCACCAAAAATGTTCTCCACCTTAACATTCAGTGTCTTAGGATATTTCATAAAAATCACCTGTCTTTCTACTTAATATACTCTATTTCAATTGATTCAAATAAACTATTTTTCTACTGTGTATCCTTATCATTCTTCTCTTCATCCGAAGTTTTATTTTCATTATCGCGGTATTGTTCAGTTTTCCCATCCTTTTCTACTATTTTAAAATCATTTGATATCTGATTGTATTTATCTGCTATTTTCTTTAATTCTTGTAAACCAGTAGAGTTAAAAGCCGACATATTACACACAGTGTTTAACTTATTAGCCTGCTCTACAATCTGATTTGCCCAATTTAGCCCTGCATTATTATATGCAGCCTTAAAAGCATCCATATTTACACTGTCAACAGAAGACACTACCCCCTGTATACCGTGTAGCTTTGAAACATCTAATTGTGGTACCTTATATACTTCTTCAAAATGTTTTGACAACTCGGTTCCTAAATTTAATTCTGGCATAATAGCGGGAATATTAATTTTTGGCATAGCAGCTTCTATAACAACTTTTCCCAAGGATGCCAATGTAGGTTTTACTTTTTCAACCCAGTTTTGAATAGAGTTTCCCAGAATTTTTGAGCATATATTCCCCAGAGCTGAAACTACATCTATAAGCTTTGTATCTGTATATATTTCATCCTCAATCACGCTTATAGCTTCCGACAATAACTTATTAATTGATTTTAATGATTTTCTAACCTTCTCATATTCATCTTTTGTCATTCTCTTGTTATGCATTACAGTATTTCTATAAGGCTGAAGATATTCTATTTTTCTTTCAAAATCTTTAAATTGCTCATACCCACCAAAAAATCTATTCCAAAGAGAAACTTTTCTACATTTTTCAATTATACTAATAATCTCTTCTTGAGAAAGTTTATCAAGATTCTCTTTAGCGAATTCTTTGTCAAGTATATCTTCAAAATTATAATTACTATATGGCACAAATAAATATTCTTTTAATTGTTCATATGTCAATTCATTTAAAGCACCCTCTATTAATTGCGTTTTATTATTTCCCTTACCCTTCAAAGTATTCTGCAGGTTTTCACTAAAGGATTTTTCAAACCACTGTATTCCGAATATTTTTATAATAGTTGTATACACTAATTCTCTTGTCCGTCGTTCAAACACGCCAAACAAAGGCATAAGTTTACAACAATACAATTGTGAAACTTCATCATAAGTTATAACAATATTCCAGTCTTTCCTATGTTCACCACGTATTAATCTATTTACAGTATTGTCTAAAATTTCGGCTTCTTTAGCTGGTGTGTATTTACACCATAATTTTACAAATAGCATATTATTATTTTTAGCGGATATTCGATAATTCACATTAACTTTTTCACTATTAATAGTAATCTGTAAAATCTCCTTCTGGACATCATCATATATTTTCTCTAATACTTTAACTAATTTCTGCTTCAATTCTAATTGAGTCTGAGACTCATTACTGCTTTTAGGAAGAATAATAATATCTAGTTCCATAATTAAATTATCTCCTTTCCCCAAAAATCTTATATATATATTATATCGTCATTTTCTTCTCATTTCCATAACAAAAAACGCTCCAGCTATCGCCAGAGCGCCTCCAAACTAACTATTCTCCTATATTGCTTTAAACATCTTCTGTGACACAGGCTTCTCTCCTTGCGTCCGTTCCAACTCTTTTCTGGCATTCTGCAAGTCCTCCAGCCTTCTCAATTCATCCTCTGCATCCTCAAGGCCTAAATGCGTATAGGTGTTAAGTGTAACTCCTATATCGCTATGCCCCATAAGGTACTGCAGTGTCTTTGGATTCATGCCGGATTTCGCCATATTGCTGCAATACGTGTGCCGGCAAACATGCGGCGTGATATTCGGCATCTGCACCCGATAGATATCGTTGTACCGCTTCACCATGTGGTTAAAGCGATGTTCCCAATGCATTGCCACTAACGGCAGTCCTTTGTCATCCAAAAACAGGAACCCGGTATATCCATCCACCACTTTTTCTACCTTTGGTTTCTCCCGGTCTTCGATGATGGCTTGAAAGCATTTTGCAACATCATCTGTTAGCGGAAGTTTTCTTGTTCCGGCGGAAGTCTTTGTTGGCTCAATCACTAAGGTCATATCAGATAACCGTTGAAGCTGATGATCTATATTCACAATCCTGTTCCCTAGATCAATATCCTTAATTGTAAGACCACAAAATTCCGAAATGCGCATACCTGTATGAAAAAGTATATACACAACTTCATAATACTTGCAGTATACATTATCATCATGAACAAATTTAAGAAATTTTCGCATTTGATCCCGCGTTAACGCTTCCCTGGTAACACTGTCATTCACCACCACTCCCGCAAGTTCAAATCCAAATGGATTTTTATGGAGCACATCGTCATCCACTGCCATTTGAAAAGCCGGCCTTAATACGCCCCGGACTGTTTTCACTGTACTATATCTTTTTCCATCCTGCTGCAGCTTTATCAGAAACAGCTTTGCATCTGAGGTTTTGACATCGCCAATTTTCTTATAATAAAAATCTTCTTTCTTCATAAGGTTCTTTACAAAATTGTAATTGGCTTTTGTATTGGGCTTTACGCCAATTCTAGTAGAAAGATATCGTTCCACCAGTTCCTCTACTGTCATACTTCTTCCTTCTGGATGCATTTGAGAATCCAAATCATATCCTATTTGCTTTTCAAGTTCTCTAAGTGATAAGCATGGTTTCTTTCCTGCTGGAAGTTTATCTGATTACTGCTGAAAAAATTGCACAGGAATTCGAACCTTTGACTTATGCCTTCCATTACAGTCGTAACCATATGAAATGCAAAGGCAGCCAAAGGTCTTTTCTTCTTTGGCGTTGTATTCCGTCAGCAAGGCCTTCATTTTATCGGCAACTTCTTCTGGAAGGGCTGTATCCCTGCCGCCGACTTCATTCGGAAGTTTCTTATAATCTCCAACAGCAAACCATTCTTTTCTGGAATCACTGGTGCCGTTCTTCAAAACCAAGTGAAGTTCTTTGATGAACTTCTCCGTCAGAGCTGCTTTTGCATGATCAATAATTATGTCAATGCACCGGAAGTGATTTGCCGTTTCGATCACATCATCCACATTCAGCACTTCTTTTTCTACGCCAATAGTATTGGTTTCAAAGATATATCTAGTTTGATCGTGTGTCAGGCGGCTTCCCTCCATATGGTTAGAGTTATAGGTCAAATCAATCTGTGTCTTATAATAAATCACACCATCGGCAAAAACGCCATTTCTTTTGCCCACCGCTCTATTTTTTAGCCGATATAACAATTATATCATCTAATAAGTTTCACTTTCATTTTCGCACATGATCATGCGGCTTTTTACGTTCAAATTGTGCAATCATATGTAAAAGGTGGATGTTCTTTATCAAAATAAAAATGGCGAAGTGCTTATCGTAACACTCCGCCGAAAGCCTAACCGATCTGAGCAAAAAGTGCTTGGTTAGGTCTGCTTTATTATTTTATGCAATTCCACTGCATTTATACACTTAAATGTTCTTTCCAATCCGCAGGAAGATTCATTGCTGCGAGACTGACCACACCATTATTATTTTGAATCAGCTTATCGAAAGCATTTACAAATACTGTCCACTCCTCATCAGATGAACGCAGGTACTTCATCGCCAGTAAGATTTGATACAAGCCATTACTTTAATTGTACTGGATATACATTTGTAGTCTTCATCTTCGGCAACGGAAATTCCCCCTCGTATTGCCTATCACCAAAGGTGGTCGGGGCTATCAATGGCTGCCCCAACACAATCTTATTCCTGTAAAATTACTTTTTCTCCTTCGCCACATGGTTCTTGAAAATCGTTATAATGATGCTCTAGTATCTCATTTGTTATTATGAATGGAGAATTAGCATTCAAAGACTGATTCCTTTTATACAATCTTTTTTGTAAGGTTCCTTTACTAGCCTTCATATAAACAAGTTCTGGTGTACCGCCAGCTTTTTCTATAAGCCTTTTATAATACGCTCTGTTTGCCTTATTCCAAAAGCTGAAATCAAGGACTACATGTTTTCCTTGTTGAATGAGAGACAGGAGTTCCTTCTGGAGTTCCATTTCCACTATTTCTGAAAGTTTCTCATACTGTTCGTTTGGATAATCAATCCCCTTTCTCCCGTAAGTTTTCCACATTTCCTCATCAATGGACAAGCGAACATAGCCTTCTTTTTCTTTCTGCTTTGCATAAGTTGTTTTCCCGGAACCGCATATTCCACACATCATAATAACTTTAATCATAAAAATCTCCTTGTTTTACTAATCAATGCAGCCTTCTATTGATACTATCAAAGCGTTATTTCCTCAACAGCTTTGTCTAAAAATATTTCTCCGTCTAAATGTTCTAATTCATGGCAGAAGCACTTTGCCATTTCTGGTCCTATTTTAGTTTTCTATATTCTTCATCACTTACCGGTTCAAGCCATTCATTGG
>ENA-OPSG01000807-OPSG01000807.1-human-gut-metagenome-genome-assembly--contig:-NODE-807-length-17920-cov-5.210076_pt1 | contig 17920 bp, 9 predicted proteins | sample MGYA00241454_ERZ501900 | MGnify/ENA primary metagenome ERZ501900 (study PRJEB25962, sample SAMEA2042225) | human gut metagenome | biome: human gut; feature: human-associated habitat; material: faeces... | reverse complement strand
TCGCGGTAGATGGCATTGCTTGCCGTGATGAGTCCTGTGATAGCACGAACCGGTTCGTCTTCGGTATGCGTATAGCATGCATTCTCCTTTATAAAATGTATGAAGGGCGGCTCTAAACGGAAGCATGCCGTCTTGAACATTGTCTCGGAATAGGCAAAGAAGTCCACCAGGAAATCTTTACTCGCACTTGTCAGTGAAATAATGGAACTTGGAAGCAGCGTAATGTGCGTATTGGGTACAATATGATATTTTCTTAAATCTATTGTGATATTTGCTTCTCCACGGGTGCAGAACATCAGTGCTCCATTGTTCATTTTCAGAAGACGTTCCCGGAAGAATTCCAGCTTGTCTGTTCCGGCTCTGAACGTTTCTTGTTTGGTAGTCAGTAATGGGTTCATATGTTAGATTGCTTATGATTTGCGGTTACAAAGGTACGAGTTCTTTTTGGATTGTTAAATGGCATGTTCCGAAAATGAACAGTCGTGTACCTTCAATGAAACAAATGGTTGTTCAAAAACGGCATACCTTTGCTGCCGGCTTAAAAAATGAAAGAGAAAGCCGACGTATTATTTTTTTAAGATAAAAAGTATGATAACAAAAAAGAGTATGATGAAACAGATGATGACCGTCATCTGTAGTGCAACACTGGCAGCCTGCGGCAGCGCGCCTGTCGTGCAACCCCAGTCGGAATATCAGGTGATGACTATTTCGACTACCGACAAAGAACTGCAGACAATTTATTCCGCAGCCATCCGCGGACGGCAGGACATTGACATCTATCCGCAGGTGTCCGGTACACTCACCAAACTTTGTGTGGAGGAAGGACAGACCGTGCGTCGGGGGCAAGTCTTGTTTATTATCGACCAGGTGCCCTATCTGGCAGCCTTGCGCACAGCAGAAGCCAATGTGGAAGCTGCCCGTGCCGGCGTGGCCACTTCGCAACTGACATATGACAGCAAGAAGGAGCTTTATGCCCAGAAGGTGATTTCCGAGTTTGACTTAAAGACTTCCTACAACAGCCTGCTGACAGCGAAAGCCCAGTTGGCCCAAGCCGAGGCGCAGCAGGTGAATGCCGCCAATAACCTCTCTTATACAGAAGTGAAGAGTCCGGCAGATGGAATGGTAGGTACGCTCCCTTATAGGGTGGGGACGTTGGTCAGCGCCAGTTTGCCCAAACCACTGACGACCGTATCCGATAATTCTAATATGTATGTCTATTTCTCCATGACAGAGAATCAGTTGCTTGACCTCACCCGCCGCTACGGCTCCAAGGATAAGGCGCTGGCAGAGATGGACTCTATCGAATTACAGCTCAATGACCGTTCTGTCTATCCGCAAGAAGGTAAGATAGAAACTATCAGTGGTGTAATTGATACCTCTACGGGTACAGTCAGTCTGCGTGCCGTGTTCCCCAATAAAGAGGGATTGCTGACCAGTGGCGGTTCGGGCAACGTCATCATCCCGGTACGGAAAGAGAACTGCATCGTTGTTCCCCAGAGTGCCACTTACGAAGTACAGGACAAGGTCTATGTATATAAGGTAGTTGACGGCAAGGCGCAATCAGTTCCCGTGCAAGTGACCCGTGTGAATGGAGGTCAGGAATATATCGTAGAGAGTGGCTTGAAAGTGGGGGACACAATTGTGGCCGAAGGCGTGGGTTTGCTGCGTGAAGGTACCTCCGTCCAACCCAAAACGAATGAATGATAATTTTTAACCGATAGAATATGAACCTCAGAACTTTTATAGAACGCCCCGTTTTTTCGGCAGTCATCTCCATTACGATTGTCATTCTGGGCATCATCGGATTGTTCACCTTGCCCGTTGAGCAATATCCCGATATTGCGCCGCCCACCATCATGGTGAGCACCACTTACTATGGTGCCAGTGCGGAAACCCTTCAGAAAAGTGTTATCGCTCCGTTGGAAGAGGCCATCAACGGTGTGGAGGACATGACTTACATGACTTCTACCGCCAGCAATGCAGGGTCGGTTTCCATTACTGTTTACTTCAAGCAGGGTACAGACCCGGACATGGCGGCGGTCAATGTGCAGAACCGTGTGTCCAAAGCTACGGGGCAGCTTCCTGCCGAAGTAACCCAGGTGGGTGTCACCACCAGCAAGCGGCAGACCAGTATCTTACAGATGTTCTCTTTATATAGCCCTGATGACAGCTATGACGAGAACTTTCTTGCCAACTATATCAGTATCAATCTGAAGCCGCAGATTCTCCGTATCTCCGGTGTGGGCGATATGATGATTATGGGTGGTGACTACAGCATGCGTATCTGGATGAAACCGGATGTCATGGCGCAGTACAAGCTGATACCTTCGGATGTGACGGCTGTGCTGGCAGAGCAGAATATCGAATCGGCCACCGGGTCGTTTGGTGAGAACTCGGATGAGACGTATCAATATACCATGAAATATACGGGACGCCTCATTACTCCTGAGGAGTTCGGCGACATCGTCATCCGTTCTACCGAAGACGGCGAGGTGCTGAAACTGAAGGACATCGCCGATATAGAGCTGGGTAAGGACAGTTATGCCTACAAAGGTACCATGGATGGACATCCCGGTATCTCCTGCATGGTGTTCCAGACCGCGGGCTCCAATGCCACGGAAGTGAACCGGCAGATTGACCGGCTCCTTGAAGAAGCACGCAAGGACTTGCCGAAAGGCGTGGAGCTTACCCAGATGATGTCCAGCAACGATTTCCTCTTCGCCTCTATCCACGAAGTGGTGAAAACGCTGATTGAGGCTATTATCCTGGTTATCCTGGTGGTTTATGTCTTTTTGCAAGACATCCGCTCTACGCTGATTCCGCTGGTAGGTATCGTTGTTTCACTGATTGGTACGTTTGCTTTCATGTCCGTTGCCGGATTCAGTATCAATCTGATTACGCTGTTTGCGCTGGTATTGGTGATTGGTACGGTGGTGGATGACGCCATTGTCGTGGTGGAGGCGGTGCAGGCACGGTTTGATGTGGGCTATAAGTCCTCCTACATGGCAAGTATCGATGCGATGAAGGGCATCAGCAACGCGGTTATCACTTCTTCACTGGTGTTTATGGCGGTGTTTATTCCGGTATCGTTCATGGGAGGGACTTCCGGTACGTTCTATACCCAGTTTGGGCTGACGATGGCGGTGGCCGTTGGCATTTCGGCGATTAATGCGTTGACACTCAGTCCCGCACTTTGTGCCTTGCTGCTGAAGCCTTATATCAATGAGGACGGAACGGAGAAGAATAATTTTGCTTCGCGCTTCCGCAAGGCATTCAACACGGCTTTCGAGGCGGTGGTCGAGAAGTATAAGAAGATAGTGCTGCTGTTCATCAAGCGCCGCTGGCTGGGTTGGTCGTTGCTGGCACTTTCGGTAGTGCTGCTGGTATTCCTGATGAATACCACCAAGACCGGACTGGTGCCCGACGAGGACCAAGGAACGTTGTTTGTCAACGTTAGCACCGCTCCGGGTAGCTCGCTCAAGACGACAAATGACATTATAGACCGCGTGGAGAAGCGTCTGGAAGACCTTCCTCAGAAATTGCACTTGCAGAAAGTTGCCGGTTATGGTCTGCTGTCCGGGCAGGGAAATTCTTTCGGTATGATTATCGTGAAGCTGAAACCTTGGGACGAGCGTACGGCAAAGGAAGACCAGGTGCAGGCAGTCGTCAACCAGATATACGCTCGCACGGCGGATATTAAGGATGCTACAGTCTTTGCCATTGCTCCGGGTATGATTCCGGGCTATGGTATGGGTAATGCGCTGGACTTGAATGTGCAGGACAAGCAGGGAGGGGATATGAACACCTTCTTCCAGACCACCCAGCAGTATCTGGCGGCACTGAACCAGCGTCCGGAAATTTCGATGGCATACTCCACGTTCGATGTACGTTATCCGCAGTGGACCGTCGAGGTGGATGCTTCCAAGTGCAAACGTGCCGGGATTACTCCCGACCAGGTGTTGTCCACACTGTCGGGCTATTATGGCGGGCAATATGTCTCCAACTTCAACCGTTTCTCCAAAGTTTACAAGGTAATGATTCAGGCCGACCCGAAGTTCCGTTTGGATGAGGCTTCACTGAACAATGCCTTTGTGCGCATGTCCAACGGTGAGATGGCTCCGTTGAGCCAGTTCGTTACGCTGACCCGTTCCTACGGTGCCGAGTCCTTGAGCCGCTTCAACATGTTCAACTCCATTGCCGTGAATGCCATGCCTGCTGAGGGATACAGTACCGGTGACGCCATCCGTGCCGTACAAGAAACGGCGGAGATAGCCTTGCCGAAGGGATATGGCTATGACTTTGGTGGCATCACCCGCGAGGAAAGCCAGCAGAGTGGTACTACAGTCATCATCTTCGGTATCTGTATCTTGATGATTTACTTGATTCTGAGTGCGCTTTACGAGAGCTTTCTGATTCCGTTTGCCGTTATCCTGGCCGTTCCTGCGGGCCTGATGGGGTCGTTCCTTTTTGCCAGGATAGCCGGGTTGGAGAATAATATCTATTTACAGACGGGACTTATCATGCTGATAGGTCTGTTGGCAAAGACCGCTATTCTGTTGACGGAGTATGCCGCCGAGCGCCGTAAAGCGGGAATGGGGCTGATTGCTTCTGCCGTCAGTGCGGCAAAGGCGCGTTTCCGTCCCATCCTGATGACGGTACTGACGATGATTTTCGGCCTTTTCCCCTTGGTGGTTGCCACGGGTGTCGGAGCCAACGGTAACCGTTCATTGGGTACGGGTGTTGTCGGTGGTATGTTCATCGGCACATTGGCGCTGCTGTTCATTGTTCCTGTCTTGTTCATCAGTTTCCAGTGGTTGCAGGAGCGGCTTCGTCCTGCCCAATCCGTCCCGACGAGCGACTGGCAGATTGAGGAAGAGATGAAAGTAAGCCGGAAGGAGATAGAAGAATCACATTAGTACATTATCGCGTAACTAACATAAAAAAATAATGAAGAAACAATTCATATTATTAGCTGTCGCCGGCTTGGTACTGACCAGTTGCGGCATCTATACCAAATACCAGCGCCCGGAGGACATCACGACCGATGGACTTTATGGACACGATTTGGACGGGCAAAGTCTGGATAGCCTGAGTCTGTTTGCGGCATCGGACACTACCTCCATCGCTTCCCTTTCCTGGCGCGAGCTTTTTACGGACCCGCAATTACAGTCGCTCATCGAACAAGCCTTGCAAGGCAACACTGACCTGCTTTCCGCCCAACAACGTATCAAGGAGGCAGAAGCCACGCTGATGTCGGCCAAACTTTCGTACCTGCCTTCGTTTATGCTCACTCCGCAGGGTGGCGTCAGCAGTTTCGACAATTCCAAAGGCTCGTGGACCTATTCCGGCATTGCCTCGGCAAGTTGGGAAGTCGATATTTTTGGTAAGTTGACCAATGCCAAACGCCGTTCCAAAGCGCTCTACCTTCAAAGCTTGGAGTACGAACAAGCCGTCAGCACTTCGCTGATAGCTAATGTGGCCAATCTGTACTACACCTTGCTGATGCTCGACGAGCAATACCGCATTTCCGAAGAAACAGCCGCCAGTTGGCGCGAAAGTGTACGCACCATGCGAGCCATGATGGCTGCAGGCATGACGAACGAGGCGAGTGTCTCGCAATCCAAAGCCAACTGTCGTCAGGTGGAAGCTTCGCTGCTCGACCTCCGGCAGCAGGTAAAGGAAGTGGAGAACAGTCTCTCCATTCTGTTGGGCGATGTTCCGGGCACCATTGAGCGTGGCCGGTTGGCGGGGCAGGAGTTCCCGCAGGAACTTGCGGTGGGCGTACCTCTGCAATTGCTTTCCCGCCGTCCCGATGTGAAAAGTGCCGAACTCTCGCTGGCATCCGCTTTCTACAGCACCAATGCCGCCCGTTCTGCTTTCTACCCCTCCATCACCTTGAGCGGTACAGCTGGCTGGACCAACTCGGCAGGAAGCATGATTGTCAATCCAGGAAAACTACTCTTCTCCGCCATCGGTTCGCTGACACAACCCTTGTTCAACAAAGGGCTGAACGTGGCACAGCTCAAGATAGCCAAAGCACAGCAGGAAGAAGCCAGGCTCGCTTTTCAGCAAGCTTTGCTCAATGCCGGTAGCGAAGTGAACAATGCTCTGACCCAAGTGCAGGTAGCCCGTGGAAAGACGGAGCTCCGCGCAAGGCAGATAACTTCACTGGAAACTACCGTCCGCAGCACCCGGTTACTGATGCAACACGGCACTTCCACCTATTTGGAAGTGCTCACTGCCCAGCAGGGGCTACTCTCTGCCCAACTGACACAGGTAGCCGACCGCTTTGATGAAATACAAGGTATCATCAACCTCTATCAAGCCCTCGGTGGAGGGCGGGAGTAAAATATACTCTTTCTCATCTTCATTCTCTCGCCCCTCTATCAATCCGGCATTTCCTTTTTTTGTGGGAATCCGATGGTAGAGGGGCTTTCATATAAGCGGGCTATGGCAAAAAAACTACGGTTTCTTGCCGTCAAACCGGGACAAACTTTATAACTTTGCGGCATACGACATAAAAATCTATCTATTATGAACTGCAAATCCTTGTTTTTTCTGGTTGTTTTTTCCCTGACCCTTATATCAGGGGTGTTTGCTCAAAAGAAAGTTTCTATTCTTGGCGATTCCTATTCCACTTTTTACGGTCATGTCTCTCCTGCCGCCAATCTCTGCTGGTATGGAGTTCCCGGCGAAAAGAAAGAGAATGATGTGACAAAGGTGGAGGAAACCTGGTGGTACCGTTTCATCCATGAGCACGGCTTTCAGTTGGAACGCAACAATTCCTATTCCGGCTCCACCGTCTGTCATACCGGTTACGAGAAAGCCGATTACTCCGACCGTTCTTTTATCACCCGTATTCACAACCTCGGCACCCCCGACATAATCCTTGTTTTTGGCGGTACCAATGACAGTTGGGCAGGTGCTCCCATTGGCGTATACCAATATGATGGCTGGACGAAAGCCGATTTGTATAGCTTCCGTCCTGCCTTTTGCTATCTGCTTGCATCTCTCAAGCAGCTCTATCCTGCGGCCAGGATTTATAATATTACCAATTCTGAATTATCCGAAGCACGAGCAAGGTTTGCGAAGATCGTGAACCCGGCTTGGGCGCATCAATCGCCGCTTGTTGGGCGTCTGTCCACTTCATATACATCGTCTCCTTTCGCCATTTTAGCTAACACATCTTCCTCTTTCATTCTTTCTATATAACGATAATTATTGCGAGTATTTTCAAAACGGCATAGAGCCTGATACTGACAATACGAGCACGGAATATATTTATTTAAATTAAACGGACTTATCGGAAAGTGACCGGCCAAAATGTGCTTGCCGGCCTTACTCATGACCTTTTCCGCATAATTAGTAAGAACTTTAAATTCATTGTCCGACTTAGTTTTCTTTTTATCTTGACCATGAATCAGCCCCTTGCCGGTAATACGAATCGGTACATACGGCGTGGATTTACCCGACGCAACCGTTTCATCCAGTTTTGTCAAAAGTTCTACATTATCTGTAAAATAACCGTCATTTTTAAGACCCGTATCATTCTTCACCAAGTCTGCCGCCATGTCTTCCGTCAACATATCGCTCTTACTGATGCGCGGATTTTTAACATACGTATAAACCAAAGCGGCCGGTTCAATTTTGTCACTCCGTTGAGCTCGTTCCAAGGCTAACAAATAAGTTACAAGCTGCAATTTGAGTCCATAATACACATCAGCGGCTGTTACCTCGGCATGACCCGACTTATAATCTACCACGAGGCCATAAGTTTTGCCGTCTTCGCCTTGCCACTCATCGACGCGGTCAAGCTGGCCGATAAGCTGAATGTATGATTCATTGCCCAGCGAAATTTGAACAGCCGGCCATTGGTCGCTGCCGCCATAACCGCCGAAACTTTTTTCCAAATAACGCGTATCAAATTGACTCTTCTGTGACCAATCACTGAGACGATTTACTGTGCGTTTAAGCGTTTTTTCAAGGCGATCCCGCAATACGGTCTCATACACATCGCCTTCTTCGCCAAGCTGCAATTCCTTACTGATATCAGCCACTACCGCTTCGCAAAGCGCCGCTTCTTCATCAGGATTTATATCACGCCACTGCCGTTGTCCTTTTAACAGCTGCATCCCCAAAGCACGCAAACTTTCATGGAGGAATATACCAATTTCCGGTGCGCCGAATTGTTTAACCGGTCGTTCTTCCAGTTTTAAACCGTAACGGGCGTAAAAAGCGAACGGACACTGCTGATATTTTTCTAAACGAGTCACGGAACCGGTTAACGCATCCTTATTAAACAATAAAGCCTGCACAACTTCCTTTGACACGACCGGCACATCATTATTGTCCGCAACACCACGCGTTGCTACGCGCAAAGCATCACGGTATTGACCCTCAAGGCTCCAATCGTAAATACTGCGCCAAATCGGAGCCAAATCACCGTCTTGTGCCACCGTCCCCATCTGACCGGCCAGTAAAGACAGACTTTGCAAAGGTCGCCAAATATAGGCCGGTTCCTGTCCGTCCGGAATCGTGAGCGGTGCGCTCTTAGTTCCTGCCATATAGCCCAGCTGTTGCCAACGTCTGATAGCCAAGGCACTTTCCATAGCAGCCCCTTCTTCATCGGAACTCGCATAGGACACATGAAGTTCTTCACGTCCTCGGGTACAGGCCAAATAAAGCAAAAAGTTTTCGTTGAAGGCACGCACCAAGGCGCCTTCTGCCAAGGTAATGCCGGCTTTTTTCAAAACCTCGCGCTCCGTATCTTTTAATAACCCTTCGTCCCCCATATGCTGTGGGAATACACCGTCATTAAGACCCATTAAAAAGACGATATCGCTTTCATGAGTGTAGCCGCGTTCCACCGTCGTTACCATAACATGATCGAGACTCGGCGGCACTAATGAATAAGATACTTCCGACAAGCCCTCTTCCAAAAGCAAGCTTATTTCGGCCGTTGTCATAGTATCCGGCAATTTTAAAGTCATAATCTCATCAAACAAGGCTATGACGCGTTTATACATCTGTTCGTGAGCTGCCGCATTTTCTGCATCACCCACTGTTTCCGCATCAGCTGCCCACTGTGCCAAACGAGCCGGTACACCCACCTTCGTCATTAAGTTGAATAGCTGTTCACACCATTCATATCCGGTATGTTCTTCCTTGGCAAATTCCCAAAAAGCACGCAAGTGCCCCATAATGAAATCATGAGCCGCATTGACGCGCAATCTGCGAGCTGTTTCCGTGTGCGCTTCCATGAGTTCCGCCGGGATGATATTATCGGGTGCAAGTACAGTGGTGGCAGCGTCTTTAACCGCATCAGTATTCTTCGTGCCTGTTGCTAATCCCTCGGTCAAGGCAACATCTACATTGGACATATCGGTTGCGTTCACATCGGCAACCGCTTCGATTTCATCGGCTATTTTTTCATCATACGTATCGTCATCATCGCTACTGTCAAAACGATTTTTTCGTTCATACGGCCAGCTGTCTTTGAGCCACATAAAGTCACGAATACCGAACTCGAGACAATAGTTTTCCAGTTCATCCACCGTAGACCGGCTTAACGGCCAGAAATCGGTTTTTAACAAACGGAATATGGCATCATGGTCAAAATTCCGGCGTACTACTGCCAAAAGGCCCAACAGGAATTCGCCTAAAGGATGACTCACCATCGGACGACGTCGATCCGAGAAAAACGGAATCTCATAACGTTTCAATGTTTTTTCCAAAATATCGCCATACGTTTCCGACTCACGGAGCATAATCGTAATATCACGCCAACGACGGTTCGGTTTCTCCATAGCCTCTAAAATTTGGCGACACACCGCATCAGCTTCACGAGCCCGGTTATAGGCCACTGTCACCGGCAAGGTCGTTTTAACACTATTTTGTTTAATCGGCGAATTAAAATATCGATTTGCTAAACTTTCCAATAAAGGATCCTTGAAGCGCTGATTAGCATCAAACGTTCGCACCGTAAGATTAGAGCCATAGCGTTCAGACACATCCGCAAACACGGAATGCGGACGACCAAACAAGCGCAATTTTTGCGGCGGTACCTGTAAATTAGCCAGTTCCGGCTGTAAGGTAATGGTTAAAATGCTGTCCTTGGCCAAATCAAACAAGGTATATAAGAGCTCCATTTGGAGCGGCGTAAACCAATGAAAGCCGTCCACAATGACGTGTGCCTTATGAAGTAACGGGCTTTTTGGCAACACATCAATGAGCTCTTCGATGCGATTGCTCGTATTAATCCCTGTCGTTGACACGAGATTTTCATAAGATTCCATAATGTGCGCCAGCTCTTGAAGCTTACGCTGTAATACCATAGAACCGACCTTATCGGCACCCACTTTCAAATCGTCGGCGCTGACACGGAATGAATTACACTCGCTCAAAAGGCCCTGCAATACATCGGCAAAATGAGGTTGCTTGGCAGACTGCCCCAATAATTCAAGCTTGCCCTGCTCCCGTTTCATAATTAAACGAAGCAATAATTTTTGACCGATGTCCGATAAACCGGTTTCACGGACCATACCTACCGATTGGAAAACCTGGTACACCAACCGATTAAAACCGACGACACGAACCGTGGTAAAACCGCCGTTCGGCATAAACTCCGCCAAACTGCGTTCAATCGTATAGGTGGCCGGCTCCGGTACGATATATAAAATAGGCTCGCCCGGATTGTTTTCGATGACCTGCTTAATATATTCAAAGCAAGCGTGTGTTTTGCCTGTTCCGGCCCGTCCTACATAGACCGAAAGTGCCATACTCCCACTCCTTCCTACCTGACTATCCCTCAATAAGTGAAGATATATTTCATCTAGATTATCCATTGCTATAATTATACTCTTACCTATAAATATAACTCTATACTCTTGTATATAAATATATCATAGAATCGACCAAAGGATGACAACCAAAAATCAACGAGCCATAGCAATTTTAAAACAGAGGCGATTCATCTAATGAACCTCCTGATATTGCAACTTTCCCTTAAAACAGAAACTGCACGAACATGGGGCCCCAATGCCCGTTCGTGCAGTTTCCTTGGAGGTTTTACTACATTCTATCTAAAAGATGTGTAGCCATTATTGTTTTGGTGCCAAACTTTCTTGCATACGTACGTAGGATAAACGACGTTCTTTGGCATCCTCTTCTGTTTTGGCAAAGAGTTCTTCCGCCACTTCAGGGAATGTCTGTTTAAGCGATGCATAACGCACTTCGCCCATCAAGAAATCTCTAAAGCTTTCAGTAGGTTCTTTCGAATCGAGGCTGAACGGATTTTTATCAGTGCCACGTAAAGCAGGATTGTAACGATACAAATCCCAATAGCCGGCAGCTACGGCGCGACGGGATTCTTCCTGCGTCGTCCCCATACCGGATTTAATACCGTGGTTGATACATGGTGCGTAAGCAATGATTAAGGATGGACCAGGATATGCTTCCGCTTCCGTCATCGCTTTGAGGAGCTGATTCTTATCGGCGCCCATAGCTACCTGTGCCACATATACATAACCATAGGACATGGCAATCATGCCGAGGTCTTTTTTCTTCGTACGCTTGCCGCTGGCTGCGAATTTAGCTACCGCTGCGGTATGCGTTGCTTTGGAGGATTGACCGCCCGTATTGGAGTATACTTCCGTATCAAATACGAGGATGTTTACATCATCACCGGAAGCGAGTACATGGTCGAGGCCGCCGAAGCCGATATCGTACGCCCAACCGTCACCGCCGAAGATCCATTGCGAACGTTTGGCGAGGTATTGTTTTTCGTCTAAAATAGCCGTCATAGCTTTGGTTGGGTTAGCCACTTTTTCAAGAAGTGCTACCAAACGAGCTGACCGTTCGCGCGTACCGGCACCCTGTTCGCGATGTTCGTTCCAATCGGTAAGAGCTACTTTAAGTTCAGCTTGTTCTTCAGTACATTCGCCGATAGCCGTTGTTACATATTCGCCGATTTGTTCACGAATCTTCGTAGTACCTACGCGCATACCATATCCAAATTCCGCATTATCTTCAAAGAGCGAGTTTGCCCAAGTAGGACCTTGGCCTGCCTGATTAACTGTATAGGAAGATGTCGGCATGGACCCGCCCCAGATAGAGGAGCAACCGGCCGCATTGGCAATCATCATGCGGTCACCAAAGAGTTGCGTTACAAGGCGTGCATACGGTGTTTCACCGCAACCGGCACAAGCACCGGAGAATTCGAGGAGCGGTACTTCAAATTGACTGCCTTTAACCGTTTCTTTCTTCATCGGATTAGCTTTAGTCGGCAAGTTTACACCATAATTCCAAGCATCCGCCAAGTGTAATTCGTCATCGATTGGGCTCATGGTAATAGCTTTACCCTTAGGAGCCGGACAAATCTGTACGCAGTTGCCGCAACCGAGGCAATCTAACGGCGATACGGAGATACGGAACTGTAAGTCGCCGACGCCCAAAGCAGGAATTGTTTCAAAACCTTCAGGAGCTGCCGCCACTTCGTCAGCCGTAGCCAATACCGGGCGAATCGTTGCATGCGGACAAACGAAAGCACACTGGTTACATTGGATACAATTTTCTTTGTGCCAATGTGGTACGAATAAAGCAACACCGCGTTTTTCATACGCAGCCGAGCCGGCCGCTAACGTACCGTCTTCGTAGCCCATGAAGGTGCTTACCGGTAAATCATAGCCTTTTTGTGCATTGATAGGGCGGCAAATGTTTTGTACATATTCAGGAATTTCCTGAGTATCTTTTGTTTCAGCATCCACTGCATTGGCCCAATCAGCCGGAACAGTTACCGGTACAATGGCGTTGACACCTTTATCGACCGCCATCATATTCATATCGATAACGGACTGACCTTTTTTGCCGTAAGTAGCGACGATGGAGTCTTTCAAATGCTGTACAGCTTCTTCAATCGGAATAATATTGGCCAATTTGAAGAATGCGGACTGACAAATCATGTTGATACGACCGCCAAGTCCGATGTCTTGAGCAATCTGAGCCGCATTAATGATATAGAATTTAAGATGTTTGTTGGCAATCGTCCGCTTCATGGCAGCCGGTAATTTTTCATTCAATTCTTCCGGCGTCCAAGTGCAGTTCAATAAGAACGTGCCGCCTTCTTCTATGCCTTGTAAAATATCGTATTCATTTACATAAGCCTGACGATGACAAGCTACAAAGGTAGGACGTGTTACCAAATATGGTTTATTAATCGGCTTTTTACCAAAACGCAAATGCGACATGGTCACGCCGCCGGATTTTTTAGAATCATAGTCGAAGTAAGCCTGCGCATACATATCCGTGTTATCGCCGATGATCTTAATGGCCGTCTTATTGGCGCCAACCGTACCGTCGGAACCGAAGCCCCAGAACTTACAAGCCGTAATGTGAGAGGCATCAATCCAAACATTATCCGGACGCGGCAAGGATAAACCGGTCACATCATCCACAATACCAAGCGTAAATTCAGCTTTAGGTTCAGCCGCAGCCAAATTATCAAAAGCGGCTACGATATCAGCCGGCACCACATCGCGTGAACCGAGGCCGTAGCGACCGCCCACAACGGTAATATCCAATTTAGCACGAGCAATGGCTGCCTGCACATCGAGGAATAAAGGTTCGCCCATGGAGCCCGGTTCTTTCGTGCGATCAAGCACAGCAATACGTTTAACCGTCTTAGGCAAGGATTCGATGAAGCGATCCATAGCAAACGGTCTGAAAAGATGCACATTAACGGCACCCACTTTGCGACCTTGAGCCAATAAGTATTCAACCGTTTCATTGGCTACCTGAGCGCCGGCGCCCATTACAACGACGATATCGGTAGCATCCGGTGCCCCTTCGTAGTTAAACAAATGATATTCACGGCCCGTCAATTTACTGATTTCAGCCATATATTCTTCAACAATGCCCGGAATATCCAAATAGAACGGATTGGACGCTTCACGATGAGTGAAATATACGTCAGGGTTTTCCGCCGTGCCGCGTGTTACCGGTGCATCCGGCGTGAGGGCGCGTTTGCGGAACGCTTTTAACGCATCCCAATCGAGGAGCGGTGCCAATTCATCATATTCGAGCACTTCAATTTTTTGAATTTCATGAGACGTTCTGAAACCGTCAAAGAAGTTGATGAACGGCATGCGGCCTTTGATCGCCGATAAATGAGCTACCGCACTCAAATCCATAACTTCCTGAACGGACGATTCGGCGAGCATAGCACAACCTGTAGCACGGCAAGCCATAACGTCTTGGTGGTCACCGAAAATCGACAAGGCATGAGTCGCTAAAGCACGCGATGCCACCTGGAATACAGCCGGTAATAATTCACCGGCCACTTTATATAAATTAGGAATCATCAAGAGCAAGCCTTGTGCAGACGTATAGGTAGTCGTCAGTGCCCCGGCCTGTAACGAGCCGTGTACGGCACCGGCTGCGCCGGCCTCCGATTGCATTTCTACTACCTTAACAGTGTGTCCGAACACATTTTTGCGACCGTTCGCTGACCATTCATCCACATGTTCCGGCATCGGTGATGACGGAGTAATCGGATAAATCGCAGCTACTTCGGTGAATCCGTAGGAAATGTGTGCGGCGGCTTGGTTGCCGTCCATAGTCTTCATTTTACGCATAGTAAAGCCTCCCGGTATATACTTATATATTTGCGTCTGCATTTTTCATAATGCAGTTGTCGCTGTTGGAAACTGATTTCACGCTAAACAAAAGCTCTCTCTTGATTCGGTCCTGCTATTTACTGCTAATTTACTGCTTTTCTCACTAAAACTCCTATGACTCAGTACTTTTTAGAAAAATGGGGAAATACTGAGCAAGATGCCGGCTGCTACGATGAACATAAGGGTCGGACTTCTGAAACGAGCCAAGAAATCCAATTTATACACCAAATATGTCGGTATAAAGCAACCGATAATCCCCATAATCGGACCCATCCATGTTAAGAGACGAAGTACGGGAATGTTCAAAATAATGGCGCCCCAGGCTACCAATAAACAAATAACACCCAACCCGTAGAAGGGATTATCTGACAAAATCGTATCCGTTACATTAAAAGAGTATAAGAAGGACGCACTGTCATTTGTTATCGCCGTGGAATACACGAAGATACTGATGACAATCATGACGAAATAAATCGCCCCTAAGAAAATATCCCAGTTTTTACCCAACTAGTGGGAAATAACGGGCGGATAATCCGTACATTCCGGCGATACCGCCAACGTATTGACGAATAAACGCTGGAACAAATACAAGGCCGGATACCCCACGGCCGCTGCCAACAAGTACACCCACACCCCTACAATACCGACTTGAACCGGTAAGAACACGATACCGGCGCCAATAGCCATACCGATACTCATGATAATCCAACCCCAGTCAGTACTGTCAAAACGGGTGGCTTCACGCCACTCGGCTTCGCTCATACCGGCCCGAGCCGCTTTACTCATCCCTGTAGTAAGCAGTTCGTCTGCCACATCAAGCGTCGCCTCAACTTGAATTTCCTTATTCATGAAAACCTCCTCTACCTATACATTATGACATATAAGTACATTTTCTCATAGTATATATTCTGTTGTAGCATGATATTTTTTTGATTCCCTGTTACAATAATAACGTTATATAATTTACCTATTCATATAAAACAGTAATATACTTTTATAAATGCCCTATATCCCTATAGGTATCGTAATCCCTAACTTTTTATAGTTAACTATTCATGATGCGAAGCAACCCTACGTCTAAGGCTGCTTAATATACGTTCAGCATAACATGATAAAAATAGATTACCAATAGTTAAATCTGTAATATTTTCATCTCTATCCTTATGCGTTCTATTGGTAACTTTATTATTATTGCCTACCACAGTCTGACTTTTACTGTTGGTAACCGTATTTACATCACCAATAACCGTAGAATTATCAGCCTCTGATACCGTATTAGCTGTTCCCGTGTCATTATTAATAACAAGTGGATCCGCTGCAAAAACCTGTCCCCCTAATAACAAACTCAATAAAACAGCACTGCTCAACGATGTTTTAATCACATGACGACCATTTTTCTTGATTTTCATACCCAATACTACTCTCAAAATACGTCCACTAACTAACGTTTTGAAAACAGTTGAATTGATTATTACCCATCCCAATCAATTCATCACCACTTCATTTATATCTAAATACTATCATATTTGTCCCCCCGCAAGACACCTATTCCTTGCTTTTATCACCGTTTCTCATAAAACATAAACCGACAGTTAAAAATTATATTTCAAATACGTCCGTTAAAATTTCATTAATTCTTTATTTTAATCACAATTCATCGCATTAAACACAAAAAGACCATAGTATAACAACACTATGGTCTCTTCATAAATTTTATCAATAAATATTCTATTATTTAGTTTATCCTTTGATTGCCCTGGTTTTAGCAATCATTTCACGAGCCACTTCAACGGCATCGCCTACGATACCGTAGTCGCACACTTTAAAAATGGATGCTTCCGGATCGTTATTAATGGCTACAATCATATCAGAACCGGTAATGCCGGCCGTATGCTGAATGGCACCGGAGATACCGAAGGCCAAGTACAATTTAGGCGCTACCGTTTTACCGGTCTGACCTACCTGACGACTCAACGGATACCAACCTTTTTCAACAATCGGACGGGTTACACCGAGTACACCGCCGAGGGCATCTGCCAATTCTTCCAAAATCTTGAAGTTTTCAGGAGAACCCATACCGCGACCGCCGGCCACGATGATTTCCGCTTCTTCGATATTAACATCGTTCATGTCCACCTTAATCATTTCTACGAAACGATTGCGAATGTTCGCATCAGTGAGCTGAACTTCAACCTGGTTGATATGACCTTGACGACCTTCTTGGCGTTCCGGCATTTTAAACACGTTCGGACGAACGGAGCCCATTTGCGGACGATGTTCCGGACAGATAATTTCCGCCAAAATGTTACCGCCCAAAGCCGGACGAGTCCATTCTACAAGACCGTCGGATGTGCTTACGGACAAAATCGTACAGTCGGCTACAACGCCGTTTTTCATACGACCGGAAATGCGCGGTGCCAAATCGCGACCGTCATTGGTAGCGCCGATAAGGATAACATTCGGTTTATCCTTGGCAAAGAAATCGGTAATAACCTTGGTATAACCGTCGGTATTGTATCGAGCCAACAAAGGATGTTCAAATACGTGAACGTAATCGCTACCGTATTCCACGAGGCTCTGGGCTTCCGATGCTACGTTGGCACCGAGAAGCAAGGTATGAACATCTTCATGCAACTGATCCGCTATGAGGCGGGCCTGACCAATTAATTCGTATGTGACTTTGCGCACCTGACCGTCGAAGCAGTCAGCAATGACATAGACACCTTTGTATTCTTCAAACACCGTAATTCCTCCTTAGCTATCAGATAAGTTCTCTTTGTTTTAACACATCCATAACCGTTGCCACGGATTCCGAAACCGCACCGGTAAGCATGGTGCCGGCGGAGCGCATAGGTGGGCTATATACTTTGCGTACACGTGTTGGCGAGCCCTGTAAGCCGAGGCGTTTAGGGTCTGTCGTCATGTCTTTAACTGTGATTGTTTTCACATCATATTGCGTAGCGCGAATAGAGTTGTGGAGCGTTGGATAGCGTGGTTCGTTAAGCGCTTTTCCCGCCGTAAGAAGCATCGGCATTTCCGTATCCAATACTTCGAAACCTTCTTCGTGTTCACGTTTCGTACGAACGATATTGTCGTTCACTTCAATATCGCACACGTAAGTTACCTGAGGAATGCCCAATTCTTCCGCAATCTGCGGACCTACTTGCGCCGTATCGCCGTCGATAGCCTGTTTACCACAGAAAATCATGTCGAACGGTTTGCCCTGGTCTTCCTGCACTTTAGCAATA
>ENA-OPSG01000804-OPSG01000804.1-human-gut-metagenome-genome-assembly--contig:-NODE-804-length-17930-cov-19.038825_pt1 | contig 17930 bp, 16 predicted proteins | sample MGYA00241454_ERZ501900 | MGnify/ENA primary metagenome ERZ501900 (study PRJEB25962, sample SAMEA2042225) | human gut metagenome | biome: human gut; feature: human-associated habitat; material: faeces... | reverse complement strand
ACGCTTTTATATACTTTTTAAAACTATTTCAGCACAAGTTGGAAGACTACAGAAGCAAACCAACGCTTATACATATAAGTAACCACAATATAAATACATACCGCCGAAATCCAGCCGGCAATAACATCCACCAAATAATGCGCCTGAATATAGACCGTAGCACAGCATAGAAGTACGTAGAACGGTGCCAAGAAATAACATAGTTTCTTATTAACGCGATAGGCCATAATCATCACAATGGTAGATATACCGACATGCGAACTAGGAAAAGCAGCAGTAGGGCGTTCCCCCACTTCCTGTGAGGCCTCTACCAAATTAAAGAAGAAACCATGATCAAAACCGGGACCGGGCAGCAGAATATCATTATTATTGAAATAATCACCAATAGCAGGGAAATGCTGCGCCATCACATTGTCCATTCCGATAGCAGGGAAATAGAATTGCGGACCGGCAACCGGAACCAATATATAAATAAGATAATAGATAAAAAACGAAGTGACCAGCACAAAAGAAACCTTTTCAAACCACTCAAAACGAAACAGGAAATAATAAATAGTCACAATCCCAATCATTGGATAATAAGCGAAATACCCCATATTAAATGGTTCACTGAACCACATGGAAGGAAAATGTTCACTAAATTCTACCGAAGGCTGGCAACGGAACAAAAACTGCTCCGCCGAAGCGAAGAAGTTATCCAGATTGGGAAAAAGACGATTAAATTCAAAGGTATCGGGATACCAATACGCTAAAAATGCCATCTGCACAGCCATTCGTATAAATGCCGTAAGTTTACACGGATACTTGCGATACAAATATATTAATGCAAACGTAATGGCCACAATGCCTGCACGCTCCAAAAGCATAATTACAGGGTGGTCCATACGAGGAAATAATATTAAAACCATTATGGTCGTGAGGGCATTATATATCAGACTAATGCTCTCAACGGCAAACAATCCTTTCACACTGTCTACCCGTTTGAATAAATTTAAAGCCATCCTTCTTTCTTATACCATGCAATGATTTCCTTTACTCCCTTGTCTAAAGGGTACTCAGGACGATATCCCAGTTCTTCCACCAAGGGTGAAATATCGCATTGCCAATTACGTTGTTTCATTATTTTATATTTGTCAGCATTCAGCGTACTTACCTTTCCCAGGCAACGCGCTGAAAATTCAGCGAGCAAAGATACAACTTTTAAAATAAATAATGGGCATTTAATGTGTATAACCCACGGATTACCAAGTTCTTTTTGTATCAAATCAGAAAAAGTACGGCTGGAATAGACATTTCCGTCACTAACAAAATAGGCGCGCTGCCGCACTCCATGTTCTATTGCCAAATAAACAGCTTGTACCAAATCCCTCACATAAATAAAAGTAAGATCCTGTCTTTTAAAACCAGGAGCAAAGTCTATATGCTGCTTGATAGACTTCGCCATCAGAAAATAATCGCGTTCACGAGGACCATAAACTCCAGTAGGACGGAAAATCACTGTCGGAAAATCATTCAATGATTGCAGGTAATGTTCCAACTTTAGCTTACTGACCCCATATGCCGTATTGGGCATTGCCGTATCACGCTCACTGATGGGTGCATAATTATCTTCATGAATAGGACCGAAAATACTAAGTGAACTGATATAGACAAATTGCCGGGGAACCATGTCCAAGGTTCTCAAAGCTTCTACAAAATTACGGGTATAGACATAATTGCCTTTGTCAAATTCGTCCTTATGGCGGCATTTAGTTACACCGGCACAATGAATGATATAATCCCATCCCCCATGCAATTGTTTATGAACAGCCAATTGCTCCGTCAATCTTCCGGGATGAGCAAAATCCAATTCGGCAAATTGAATGCGAGGATCTTTCAAATAGGTACGACTACTGCTTTTACGTACACCAGCCCATACCTGCATCTCTCTCTCCAATCCTCCTTCCACCAGGAAACTGCCAATAAATCCGCTTGCTCCGGTTACCAAGACTTTCTTTAAGCAGCAAGTGTTCTTTTGTGCAAATTCTTCGTTATTCATTCTTCGTATGTTATTTCACCGGTTCCACATGAATACCCACATGAGTATCCTCTCCAAACTTTTCTTTCAATCTATGTTCAATACCAGTTGCCGTCTCGTGCGCTTTATGCAGAGAAATGTTCCCATCCATGCGTATATGAATCTCTATAGCATAATTGTTTCCGATGCGCCGCGTGCGTAAATGATGCGGTTCGCTGACTCCATCAAAAGATAACACAATCCCTTCTATCTCACGTTCCACACTATCCGGCAAAGACTTTTCCAGCAATTCATCCAGGCAAGGAACCAGCAGCCTGATGGAAACCCGCATAATAAAGAAACTGACTGTCACAGCGGCAATAGGATCGAGTACCGCCCAATGAGGACCAAGTAAAATCGCTCCGCCAATACCGGCAGCCGTAGCAATGGATGATAATGCATCACTCCTATGATGCCACGCATTCGCCACAACAGCCTGTGAGTGGCATCTTTTCCCCACTCTGACTGTATATTGATAAAGTATTTCCTTCAACAGAATAGAAATAATGGCAGCAACCAATGCCAACATTCCCGGTTGACGAAGTTCCCCACCTCGTAGGAAAACCAATATATCTGTTGCTCCATTCCACAATATTCCAAATCCTACCCCCAATAATGCCATACCAATGAAAGCAGTAGCCAATGTTTCATATTTCCCATGACCATAATCATGGCTCTTGTCCACTGGTTTATTGGATATACGTACAAAAAGAATCACTACTACGTCCGTAATGAAGTCAGATAGAGAATGAACTGCATCTGCCAACATAGCAGCACTATGCCCTGCAATTCCGGCAAGGAATTTAAAAATAACCAGCAAGAAATTAACGAAACTCCCCACTAATGTAACTCTATAAATTTCTTTTTCCCTGATTTTCTTATCAAGTTCAGTCATAACAATTGTTTTAGAACGGACAAAGATAGCACGTTTCATTTAGATTCAACCAAATTTAATGTATCTATTGAACCGCTATTCCAATTATTTTGTTTACTTTGTAGCACATAATACATAAATATATCCCCTTATGGCTAAAAAGAAAGAAAAAAAAGCAGGGAAACGCATGAAAAAAAGCGAAATGTCTGAACGACTGATAAGCTTATTCCACACAAAACCGAACGAAACATTCAGTCTGAAACAATTATCAAGCAGTCTGAACCTTACTACACATCCTCTTAAAATGCTTTGTGCCGACATCATTACTGAAATGATTGAGGATGATTTTCTGCAAGAAGTAGAAAAAGGACACTACAAACTGAACGACCACGGCCTGATTATGACTGGCGTCTTTCAGCGTAAAAGCAACGGCAAGAACTCCTTCATCCCCGATGATGGTGGAGAAACCATTTTCATAGCCGAACGTAATTCGGCACATGCCATGAATAATGACAAAGTAAAAATAGCCCTCTTTGCCAAACGTAAGAACCGGAACCCGGAAGGTGAAGTGATAGAGATTCTGGAACGTGCCAACGATACTTTTGTCGGCACACTGAAAGTAGAGAAATTCTACGCCTTTCTGCTGACCGAGAACCGCACTCTGGCAAATGATATTTTTATCCCGAAAGATAAGCTGAAAGGTGGAAAGAATGGGGACAAAGCAGTCGTGAAAATTGTAGAATGGCCCGAAGAGGCAAAAAACCCGATAGGACAAGTCATTGATATTTTGGGAAAAGCAGGAGAAAACACAACTGAAATGCATGCCATTCTGGCCGAATTCGGCTTACCTTACGTATATCCCAAGAATGTAGAAACCGCTGCCGAAAAGATTCCGGCAGAGATTTCCGAGGCAGACTATGCAGAACGTGAAGATTTCCGCAATGTAACAACTTTCACCATTGACCCTAAAGATGCAAAGGACTTTGATGACGCGCTCTCCATCCGTCTCATCAAACCGGGACTATGGGAAGTAGGCGTACACATTGCCGATGTTACTCATTATGTAAAAGAAGGAGGCGTTATCGACAAAGAAGCTGAAAAACGCGCTACTTCCGTTTATCTGGTAGACCGTACCATCCCCATGTTGCCCGAACGGCTGTGTAACTTCATCTGTTCCCTCCGCCCCGACGAAGAGAAACTGGCATTCTCCGTCATTTTCAATATGAATGAAAAGGGAGAGGTGAAAGACTCGCGCATCGTGCACACCATTATAAAGAGCGACCGCCGTTTCACCTATGAGGAGGCGCAAAAAGTGATTGAAACGGGTGAAGGCGACTACAAAGAAGAAATTCTGGAACTGAACAAACTGGCACAAATCCTGCGTAAACAAAGATTGGCTGCCGGTGCTATTGACTTTGACCGCGTAGAAGTGAAATTTGAGATAGACGAAACCGGCAAACCGCTCAGTGTCTACTTCAAAGAATCCAAAGAGGCCAATAAGTTGATAGAGGAATTTATGTTGTTGGCCAACCGCACGGTTGCCGAAAAAATCGGTAAAGTACCTAAAAACAAGAAAGCCAAAGTATTCCCTTATCGTATCCACGACCTTCCGGACCCCGATAAACTGGAGAACTTGAATTGGTTTATCAATCGCTTCGGATATAAGATACGTACATCGGGTAGCAAAACTGAGATATCCAAATCCATCAATCGTTTACTGGACGACATAAAGAACAAGAAAGAACAAAATCTGGTGGAAACCGTATCCTTGCGTGCCATGCAAAAGGCCCGTTATTCCACACATAATATTGGCCACTATGGTCTGGCATTTGACTATTATACTCACTTTACCTCACCTATCCGCCGTTTTCCGGATATGATGGTTCATCGTCTGCTCACCCGCTATCTGGCAGGAGGACGTACGGTACAGGAAGCGAAATACGAAGAATTGTGTGACCATAGCTCTGAAATGGAACAAATCGCCGCCAATGCGGAACGTGCCTCTGTAAAATACAAACAAGTAGAGTTTATGGGTGAACGCCTAGGCATGGAGTTCGATGGAGTCATTTCCGGAGTTACCGAATGGGGACTTTATGTGGAACTGAACGAAAACAAGTGCGAAGGTATGATTCCCATGCGTGACCTTGGTGATGACTATTATGATTTCGATGAAAAGAACTATTGTCTGACGGGACGCCGGCATCACAAAAAATTCAGTTTGGGAGATCCGGTTACCATTAAAGTGGCCCGCGCCAATCTGGAGAAAAAGCAACTTGATTTCGCTTTGGTCGAGAAATAAAGATTAACATCCTGTTGTAGGGGCAGACTGGTTCTTCCCCTGCAACAAGACAATAGTTTCATTTACTTCACTCTTCTATTCAACTGATTATTCGCTTTATCCGGCTTCGATTTGCCGATCCGTTTACCACCAGACTTCTTTTTAGTTTCCTGTTTTGCCTTAAAAGCAAATGGATTTTTCTTATTTACCATAAATATTCCCTTTTTTCTGCAAAAATAAAGGATTAACATCAATATTCATTCTATTTATTGGCAATAATATAGAATTTACTTACTTTTGTCCTTCTAAAGCATTCAGTTCATGACTACATTCAATTACACGAACATATTAACGCAGGCAGTAGATGAATTATCTGAAAGCCAGTCCTATAAAGGATTATTCCACCAACACAAAGATGGAGATCCTTTACCATCTGCCAAATCCCTATACAAGATAGTAGAATTGGCACGCGCCATTATCTTCCCCGGCTACTTTGGTAATTCCACCGTTAACAGCCATACCATCAACTACCATATCGGTGTAAATGTAGAAACCCTGTTCGGTCTGCTGACCGAACAAATTCTGGCAGGACTTTGCTTCGGACAGGAAAACAGTAAAAATGCAACCGATGACAATGAACCGTGCAGAGAAACAGCCTCTTTGCTGGCAGCTCGTTTCATCAGTAAACTGCCCGAACTCCGCCGCATTCTGGCTACCGATGTAGAAGCCGCATATTATGGTGATCCCGCCGCCACATGCTTTGGTGAAATCATCAGTTGCTATCCGGCTATCCGCGCTATCAGCAATTACCGCATCGCACATGAGCTGTTAATACTGGGTGTACCTTTAATCCCCCGCTTCATTACAGAAATGGCACATTCGGAAACCGGTATCGATATTCATCCGGGGGCACAAATAGGACACCATTTCACTATCGACCACGGTACAGGTGTAGTAATCGGAGCGACCAGCATCATCGGAAATAATGTGAAACTCTATCAAGGGGTAACATTAGGAGCTAAAAGCTTTCCGCTAGACAATAATGGAAATCCCATTAAAGGCATTCCACGCCATCCTATTTTAGAAGACGATGTCATTGTATATTCCAATGCAACCATTTTAGGGCGTGTTACTATTGGCAAGGGTGCTACCGTAGGAGGTAATATTTGGGTAACAGAAAATGTACCTGCCGGATCACGTATCGTACAGCGAAAAAACAAAGACGAATAAAACCCCTTTGCCATCATAGAAATGCTGACATCACAAAATGGTCTAAAAAGTAGTATGGCAGCAAACTTTTTAATAAAACAGTAACTTCCTGTACACCTTCTTGTAACAGATAAACAAGATATTTGCAGTACGATAAAAAAGGAGGTATATATGGAACTTAAAAGCAATGAATATCAGATAGAATGTACACCCTACGGGGAATATTACGCCTTTTTAACAGACTACCACCAATGCTGCACTTACGGCGAAACTGCCGAAGAAGCATTGGAAACCCTGTCAGATATCGCCGATGAGTTTTTCTGCGAAATAAACGAAGTCTATCTGGCAGAAGAATTCGCATAAAAGTCACTCAACCTATTAATCATAGAATTTCTCTTACAGAAACCATACCTGTGTGATACAGATATGGTTTCATTTTGTCCTAAGCATGCCCCATACGGTAGAGACTGTACCCCAAATAAATCAAATACAAACAAGAGACCAGTATCATTAAAGCACAAACCACATATCCCTTACGTTTCTCATCCGTCAATTCCATTTTCATTCTGATTTCTATTTAAGTTTCTTGATTCAGCAAAAATGGCAAATTCCTGTGTAGAATTTATTTCTATAGGATAACAATTACATTGCCGGATACATATTTTGTCAATTTATTCCACAGATATACCCAATTCCGTTTTCAAAGAATTTTTATAATCAAAGGTAAATAAAGACCCCGGCAAGGAGCGTGGACGCCCCGATTTCATCCTCTTTTTTGCTTCATCAAACAGATTAATTCTCTAAATAATTGATTAGCAAACAGAAAATCATTAAATTTGTCCCATCAATTGAAATTACGTAATTATCATTTAAGATGAAGGAAGAATTCGAGCTAATCGCCAAGACTTTCCAGGGACTGGAAGAAGTACTGGCAAAAGAACTCACCGAGCTGGGAGCCAGCAATATAGAAGTAGGAAGACGCATGGTAGCCTTTACGGGCGATAAAGAAATGATGTATAGGGCAAACTTCTGCCTGCGTACTGCCATCCGCATCCTGAAACCCATCAAACATTTTGAGGCGAAGAATGCCGATGAAGTTTACGAAGCTATCAAGGCCATTGCGTGGGAAGACTTCTTGGATAAAGATAAAAGTTTTGCCGTAGACGCTGTGGTTTTCTCGAACGAGTTCCGTCACTCCAAGTTCGTAGCCTACAAAGTAAAAGACGCCATTGTGGACTATTTCCGTGAAAAGACAGGAGAGCGCCCCTCGGTACGCATCAACCATCCCGATGTGGCACTGAACATCCATATAGCCGAAAATAAATGCACTCTGTCACTGGATAGTTCGGGCGAGTCACTCCACCGCCGGGGTTATCGCCAGGAAGCTGTAGAAGCTCCTTTGAATGAGGTACTGGCAGCCGGTATGATCCTGATGACCGGATGGAAAGGCGAATGTGATTTGATAGACCCGATGTGCGGTTCAGGAACAATACCTATCGAAGCCGCCCTGATAGCACGTAACATCGCTCCCGGCGTATTCCGTAAGGAGTTCGCTTTTGAAAAGTGGAACGATTTTGATCAGGAACTATTTGACCGCATCTACAATGACGACTCACAGGAACGTGAGTTCACACATAAGATTTTTGGATATGACAATAATCCGAAAGCAAATGAAATTGCCACTCACAATGTGAAAGCAGCCGGACTGAGCAAGGAGATTATCTTAAAAATCCAACCGTTCCAGCAATTTGAGCAACCCAAAGAAAAAAGCATCATCATCACCAACCCTCCTTATGGAGAACGTATCTCAACCAATGATTTGCTGGGCCTGTATCAAATGATAGGCGAACGTCTGAAACACTCTTTCACCGGCAATGATGCATGGGTACTAAGTTACCGTGAAGAATGTTTCGACCAGATTGGTTTAAAGCCTTCTATAAAAATCCCCCTGTTCAACGGTTCGTTGGAATGTGAATTCCGCAAATACCAATTATTCAACGGCAAATTCAAAGAATTCCGTAGTGAGAACTCCGATCGGGAATTCAAGCCCCGCCGGGAAGAAATCCGCCCGCGCCGTAACACGGAAAAGGTAGAATATGGAGAACGCAGAGAACGTCGTAGTTTTGACAACAGACGTGAAGGACACGGAGAGTACAAAGGAGGAGAGCGCAGAGAAAGACGCTCTTTTGATGACAAACGTGAGGAACGTGGCGATTTCAAAAGAGGAGAACACCGCAACTTTGGTGACAGACGTGAAGGCCGCGACAATTTCAAAAGCAGTCCCCGTAAATTTGACGACAATAAGGAAAAGACAGAAGAATAAACAGTTATGAGAAAATTAATCAATCTGATTGCCTTATTAATCATGGCTTCATCTGTAACATGGGCACAAGACAAGAAAAGTTTCACACTGGAAGACTTGATGCCGGGAGGAAACAATTATTATAACCTGCTTCCACAAAACCTGTATGGTTTGCAATGGTGGGGAGATGTATGCATCAACGCCGACATAGAAGAGGTAAAAACCATCCAGCCGGCAAATGGGAAGGAAAACGTACTTATCACTTTGCAGGAAGTGAATGAACTGTTGGCAAACAAGGAATTAGGGAAAATCAACCACTTCAGGAATGCATCTTTCCCATACGCTGAAAAGATGATGCTGGTAAATACCACATCCAATAAAGTGCTGATCGATTTAACTAAAAAGGAAATAATATGGAGTCAGCCTCTCTCTCCTAAAGCCGCCAACCAGGACTGGAACAAGGAAAGCCGTTCATTGGCTTATACCCTTGACAACAATCTGTTTGTAACGACTGCCGACGGGAAAACGCAACAAGTCACCGACGAACCGAAAGGCATCGTATGCGGACAAAGTGTACACCGTCAGGAATTTGGTATCTCGAAAGGTACTTTCTGGAGTCCGAAAGGAAATCTGCTTGCTTTCTACCGCATGGACGAAAGCATGGTAACCGATTATCCACAAGTAAATACCTCCACCCGCATAGCGACACTGGAGCCGGACAAGTATCCGATGGCAGGAATGACCAGCCACAAAGTGACTGTCGGCATCTACAATCCGGCGACCCAAAAAACAGTTTATCTGAAAGCCGGCGACCCTACCGACCGTTATTTTACCAATATCAGCTGGAGTCCTGACGAGAAAAGCGTTTATGTCATTGAACTGAACCGTGACCAGAACCATGCCCTGCTATGCTGCTATGACGCGGAAACAGGAGAGCCACTGAAAAATAACCCCCTTTACGAAGAGAAGCATACTAAATATGTAGAACCCCAACATCCCATCGTCTTTCTGCCGTGGGACCACACGAAGTTCATCTATCAGAGCCAGCGCGACGGCTACAACCATCTTTACCTGATGGACACCAAGACTTCCGTATATCCGGAATCACATGGAGCCGCGGCCGGAGGTTCTTACCGGGAAAGCTACAAGACCAGACAGCTTACCCAAGGCAACTGGGTAGTACAAAATATCCTCGGATTCAATGAAAAGACCAAGGAAGTCATCATCATGAGCACAGAGGTTTCCCCTTTGCAGAGCAACGCATACGCTGTGAATGTAAAGACAGGCAAACGCCGCCTCATCGGCAATAAAGACGCGTCCCCGGCGGTATCCCCGTCAAGACCGGCCTGGCCCTTCTCACCTCTGTGTCCAGCAGCAAGGACGCTACCGCCGACGCCGACGGCCTGGCCCAGGCGGACATCACCGTGGTGGCCGTCACGGTGGGCGATGACGGGATCATTTACGACTGCGTTATCGACTCCATCCAGTCCAAGCTCAATTTTGACACCTCTGGCGCGCTTCTCTCCGACCTCACCCTCACGATCCCCTCCAAAAACGAGCTGGGCGCCGACTATGGTATGGGGAAGATCAGCTCCATCGGCAGGGAGTGGAACGAGCAGGCCCAGTCCCTGGCGGACTATGTGGTTGGCAAGACCATCCCTGAGGTGAAAGGCATTTCCATTAGTGAAGAGGGCAAGCCCACCGGCGCGGACCTCACCGCCTCCGTCACCATGTCCATCGGAGGATACATCAGCGCGATTGAGCAGGCTGCGGCCAATGCCTCCCATTTGGGGGCCTCCAAGGGCGACCGGCTGGTGTCGGCATCATCGCCAAAAACATTGCAATGATGAATGCCCAAGCGAAATTCCGTACCCCTCCCGTTATTGACAAGCATAACACGTAAATTCGTCCCTATATGATGGTTGCCCAAGGAATTCAGGTCATAAAAGAAAGTCAAATCACCCACTACGACATAGCAAAGCCTATCGGGATTGACCAATGAAGCCCCGACCAATGTACTGACACAACCGTCAATACCACAACAACCTACATTACAAGCAGACTCAACACTTTCCGGCAACTGGAACATATTCCAACAACGCCGGGTATTGGAAACGCCCATGTGGAACAACGCTCCTTTGGGAAGTCTCGAAGATAGCTGCATGGCAGTCCAAATATTGCAGAAAGGCAATTCAGGAATTTGCTCATAGATTTCACCAAATAGTTCTCGGCATTCATCTATCAAAACGTGCCGATTGCAACCATCTTTCCCATAATGCAGAAAAAAAATTTCTTCGGACATTTGAAATACCGTTGTCAGTTTTTTAAACGGATCACGCAATTCCCCATCTTCGCTTACTCGCCAAACCTCCTTTGCTGGGATTGTATCGTTGAAAGAAGCTGCTGATATTTCCCCGATGTGAACCATCAAATCCAATGGAGGGAATGGTGAAGTGATATCGGATTGCAACTGGACCAGCGTCGGAAGTAACTTGTATTTACCGTAATAGCCGCTCGTATGGTCACAAATCACTATAGCGTCATAAGTGGCACAAAAGCGATCAATAGCCCTATTTTGTTTTTCAGAAAAATGTGTATGAGAGCCCACATAAATACCTATTCTTCCCTCAGGCAGCACAGGCAGTTCATCCCAGGCCTGGAAGCGGCGTATGACTTTCACATGAGGCAATTCTTTCACCGAAAAATCACGACTGTAGGTTGTTATCAAATTTATATGAACCGGTCCTCCTCCATTCCTACGCAACTCAAGCATGGCTTTGTTTACTTCCATCACGACATAGTCTTCGTCCCTGCAATCTTTGACCACAGGCAGTTCTACCGAAAGCCGTGCTATGTCATTCGGAAGAATACGCCTGTCTATGTTCTGAGGAATAAGTTGTCCTATCCTATCTGTCCCTTGGTGCGAAGTGATGGCAAGCACCGGCAATTTGCGGTAAAAAGCCTCTGTTAATCCTGGATAGTAATTACGCGAGGCGGTCGCACCCGTACAGCTCAAAGCCACAGCTTCTCCACTTTCAGCCGCCATGCCACAAGCCATATATGCTGCCGAACGTTCGTCCACAGCAGAATAGACCTCAAAGAATGGATCATTTTGCACACTACCTACAAATGTGAAGTTAGTAGCACCCGGTGAAGCTATAATCTTTCTAATACCATTGGCTTTCAACAACGACAACACGATTTGTACATTCCTCTCTGATGTATAAAATTTTTCCTTAGCCATATTTTTTATTTTATATTTTTCTTAACCTGCTTTCATATCTTGATTGTAATTTGGATGTATAAGAATCAGCTCTACGAGTTTATTGCCGTTTTCATCTTCCTATCATTTTGTGCCAAGCAACACAAATATAATGCGGATATTTACTGAACTTAAAAATTATGTTCAACATCAGTTTGCGCATCCATCGGGAACGGTTGAAATACCGTTTATAACCTACTCGCTTAAGCCAATGCAGCAGTTCGTTACTATAAGGATAAGTACGGGAGTCGTCTATGGAGTCAATAATACCCCATACATCATCAATACTATTTTCAAACCAACAGTAAGAACGCACCAGTTGCGAGAACTTTTTTTCATCAAAGCGGGCGAATCCCCAATCCTTCGGGTTTTCTCCGGTACAAAGGATATTGAGTTGCGTCCTAACGCACTTGGCACATTCACCGCACTGTTCGCTGTTGTCTACAAAACATGCCCAAATCCTAACATGTTTGCCTTGGTTCTTAAAAGTAGAAACTATATTTTTCACTTTTTGGGAACGCCGGGTATAAAGCCCGTCTTGTTCCGCAAAAGAAATGCCTACGAACTTGAACCCATTGGTTAACAATGGGTTGGTTCCATCCAAAGCTGGTTCAAGTTTATCTTCTATCAAAGAAGACCCCATGATGAGTTCTTTTATTCCCATAGCGTATGCAAAAGGAGCCACTGAGCACAAATTGGGAATATACCTCATTCCCCAAAAGCCTGAATGATTAAATGCTACCGTATTCAGCTGGAGAGTGTTCCTAAGGTACCTCGTAATTTTACCATTTCTTCCTATTTCATCATCGAAAACAACTTGGTTGAAATCATTGGCAACCAAAAGCCAATCGCTTCCTATAACACGGGAGAACTCTTTTATCATAACAAACTTTTCATTCCGTAAGGCACCTTCGTTTCTGGAATGTACCTCTATGCTTGGCACACTGACTAAAACATTCCGTTTACCAGGGTTGTTTATTCCTGCATGGATGGCATCAACACCACCGGAGAAGAATACAATACGGTCATATCTTGCATCGGGCATCTGGTTTGCAACAATCTCTTTTGCAACGATTTTTCCACGCCATTCCTCCTTAAAAGGACCATACATCTGAGAATAAGCTGCATATAGTGTCGGTATATTATGATAAAGAGTATTGTCTATGGATGACAATATGAGTTCTATATGGTAGAAAAATGTTACTGGAAGCAGATAAAGCGTAATGGGTAAAGCTAGTACAGACTCCGGCAATTTATCCGGCTCAAAACCGAAAGCATCAGCATTATGGAACTGTATCTGAGCCTCCACTTTTTCTTTCCGAAGCAGACCAAGTCCTGTGTTATCGTGAATCTCATACTTGACAGTGTCTCCATCGACCGCGATACGGGTCAACTCAATGGTTCTTTTCATACTAATTGTGTGTTTAGATGAGAATTTATATTTTACGATATAATTTCACTGTAATCTTATCCCGCAAGTTTTTTTTTAGGAAGAGCCGCTCTCCTTTCGTCATGCCTATAGCAAGTGCCATCAACGAGGTACAGATTATTATCGCCAGTGTGTGCAGAAGAAATTCCCAAAAGCTATTTGGTGTTTCCCACGGCATGAAATAAGTAAAAGCTCCTGATAAGACGAAAACCACCGCTGAAGGTAGCAGACATTGCTTCAAAAAAGCATGAACAGGAAAAGCATACTTCGCCTTGGAATGCACCAGCAAATCTGCCAACACGCATGCTTTAAAAGCAATATTGAGCACAAAGACCGTCTCTGGAGCCATACCCAGTTTAAGACACACGTATGAAGCAATGAAATTAACTGCATAAATGATACATAAAGCTATCTCGTATGCCTTGATTTCACCCTGAGCGAAAACTCCTATTGCAATCGGAGTTAAAATACCGTCCAACAAGGAATACAACAACACCAGCACGACAAAGTTTGCCGTATGTGCTGGCACATCCACCAGCCATAGTCCAAGCACATAATCAATATTACCGCAAAGCGGCAGCAGGATGAGCAGCATTATGAAAAAACCGAATTTCCCGCTTTTTATAATCTGGAAATGCATGGCCTGAAAGTTTCCGGAAGCATGGTTCTTGATGATTTGCGGCCTTATCGCTATCATAAAATTAGAAACAAAACTGTACACTGCAGCATTGATTTGCATTGCGATGCCCTGCGCCGCATTCACTACCGGACCACAAAACAAGTTGAGCAGCACGTTCACTCCCTGGTCTTTGAGTAAGATAACCGAATTTCCCCAAAAAGCCCAGCCTGTGAATCCCAGCATATCGCACAATAATCCCTTGTCGAAAGTGAACTTAAAACGGGACTCCTCAAAATGGCGCTTACAATAAACGGCATACACCGTACGAATGATAAGTGCCACCAACGTGGTGAGGCATGCATAAGTAATCAGCTTGTCAAAGAGTATCCACTTAAGTACGAAAACCACAGCAAGTTTAAGAGTAACTTCCAAAATGGAAATCAAAGCAAAAACCGACATCCGCTCGTGGGCGATAATTACAGCGTTGTAGGGCACACTCATCAAGTTGATAACAAAGGCTAAAAGCGAAAGCTGCAAAGCCCAATTGGCTGCTATAGTACGCCCGTCTGGTATGTCCATTTGAGCATTTAGGAACCATACGCCAAAAGTTTCTAAGCCGATACAAACCAGAATTGAGAAAAGCAAAAGGATAATCACGGAGGTTGAGAATATCCGGGTTGCCTGCAAGACATTATCCTTTCCGATTTCAATCGTAATAAAACGGTTGACCGCCAAAGTCATACTTCCAGATATAATGGAAAACATAGCTACGAAACCACCTACCACATTGTATATACCATAATCCTCGGCACCCAGTTCTGCCAATACTACCCTTACAGTATAAAGGCTAACCGCCATCACTAGTAATTGCCGGAAATAAAGGAAGAGAGTATTCTTAGCTATACGCTTGTTATTTTCAGAAACAGTAGGCATCGGTAGTTAGCATCAAATTTTGACTATCGCATAGAGAATACCACCCAGAGGCGGTTTTCTTTTAAACAAATTATGCAAGTACAGTTAATACCCAATTTAGAGCATTTCCTTTTTATAAGGCACCAAAATGAGTACCCCACAAAAAATGTTATCAAATTTGATTGATTTTTAACTATTGGCATACAACCGAGTCTATATTTGGCGATGTCAGACTCAAAAAATCTCTGCAACCGTTAAAAATTCCGGTAAAAAATTTGCCAAGATAATCCCATGCGGACCTACCTTGCAGCTTCACCATGCTGATTATATATGATATACGGCAGCAATCTCCACTCCCTCATCGCTTTCAAAATGCAGGGAGTTCTTTCGTTGGGTTGTAAAAGGGACGGACTACCCTCTCTGCCTGGATTGTTCGAGATTGGATAACAGCCGTCCTTTATATAAGAAGGCCTCATTCCAGAACTTGTGAGAATAATTCAGGGCTTCACGCTGTCTGTCACACTTGAACCCTAATTTGAATACTTATCTCCTATCTCCTCCACCAGCGACGCATGCACAAACGTCGTCGCCACCGCCATCACCCCCTCGATGTTCACCACCACCCTCCTGTCATGGCGCACACGCACAAACACCCCTTCCACTCCTTCGAAGATGCCGCCGGTGATACGTACCCGGGTTCCTTGGGAGAGGTTCAGCTCGGTGGGTTCAAGATAGAGCACGGCCTGGTCGTAGGTGCCAGACACGGCGATGAAGCTGCGCATTTGTGAGTCCGGGATGACGATGGGCTGGCGGGTTTCGCGGTCCATGATATAGCGGATGGGGATGTTCATGCCCGGTTCGTTCTTTATTTCATCCATACGCTCGCGGGTGGAGCGGACGAAGACCAGGTTATGGACCGCAGGAACAAGCTTGCGCAGGCGGCGCTCTTTCCTCACGACATACTCATAGCGCATGGGAATATAGTTTTCAATGCCCGCTGCATCCAGGTAATCCTTGAAAAAAAGCTCTCGGCTATAGGTGACACGCACTGCATACCAGTGCATTTCTGCATTCTCGTTCACGAAAAAATATGATTGGGGGACACCGGAGTAGCGAAGTACCTCCCGGTCAAGTAATGTAATGCGGTTACTTTAAATAGGCTATATGCATTCATTTTATTTCAAAACCCTCCACCATCTCGGAAGGAAGGCGACGAAATAGTTATATTCAAGCTATCTTGCGATAAGCCGTTATCAACGAAACGTTTATGATGAAAGAAATGTTTTATAACACGTTCCGTTTAATGAACGCAAAGGTAACGTCAAGAAATGAAAGTACAAAATATTCTGATTGATAAAATGATAATCTTTTTTAATGCAGACATCATCACACTATATATCAAAGAATTACGCCTATTAGGTAAGATACACGCGCACGCGCGTCATTTCTTATCTTTTTAAAGAAAGGGTGTGTTACATATATAACCATAGGTTCCGGTACCTCACCCTATACATACAGATTACACACACGCTTCACTAGTTCACGGAGAGGGGCACCACAGATTACACAGATTGGCACAGAGGAGCACAGAGAAAAATTCTTCGCTACGTTCTGAGTGACGGATACTCACGGAAACAAAAGGATGATACGCACGGACATACACAAAAGTGATACGCACAGAAACTACAAAAATCCGTGCCAATCCGTGTAATACATAGTGCACAGACTTCTCTTTTTTATTAATTTTGCACCCAATTCGTTAACTTAATATAAAATTAGATTTTCAAATTGTAATTATGAGAACAAAAAAACGCCAATTAGCGTGATGCAAATCAAAGGGAGAGATTACCAAGTGCTGTACACCAAAGAGAGCAAAGAGGTGCAAGTGGCCATCGACCTGCTTTCTATGGTAGAACACAAGTCGTTAACCGTGGAATACAAGGAGCGGAAGGCTTTCCTGACACCCTTCATCCCACTGCTGATAAATCCCCAAAAGGAACACGGACTGAAGGGTGTAAGCCCCTTCGCCAAGCTGCTGCATCTGCTTGTAAACTTTATGGACGCGGACGGAAGCGGCAATACGCTAAACCCCGATTGCATTGAGGATGAGATATATAAGCTCTTCAATGAGCTATATCCCAAGGAGTAAAACGGACCAAGGAATTCAAATTGTAAAAAAACGGCTGTCCCACTGCGGATGGCCGTTTTTGCTTCCTAAGGAAATAAACGGCATCTTTGCGCCGCCAATAAGGCAAACTTAATACAAGTAGAATGGAAAACATTCCAGTGACCACCTACCGTGGTTTCAGCGCCGTCAGCGGGGAGACAACCTTCACGCAGGACATGGCTGACATAAAAAACGGCAAGCATGCCAAGTTAATCATCAAAATCGCCAGCCTCGTGGCGCAGGGAAAGGTGGAGGAAGCCAACCACGTCAAGAAGCAGCTTCCCTTCAGGACCCTCACGGCCAACTACCGGGAAAGAAGGCTCGCACCGAGCATCACCCGCTACAACCCCGTCATCACGCTCGACATCGACGACCTGGAAGAAGGACAGTTGGAGCAGACCCGGACCCTCATCAACGAAGACCCGCACACCCTGGGCAGTTTCCTCTCCCCCAAAAGGCACGGCTACAAGCTGTTCGTCTTCATGCAGACGGAATACACCCGGCGTCTGTATGACCGTCTCCGGCAGGGCGAGGTGACCTACGCCACGCTCGAGGAGATACACCTGAAGCTGTACAGCGCCGCCAAAGAGCACTACGAGGCCCTTCTCGGAGTAGAGGTGGACGGAAGCGGAAAGGACATCTCGCGAGGATACTTCATGTCCTTCGACCCGCATGCCTATATCAATGCCGCACTGCTGGAACAGATTTCCCCGTTGCCGGCACGCATCATCCCGCCTGCGAAGAAGGAGAACAGCCCAAAGAAGACGCCCGTCGAAACGGTACTACTTATTTCATATTGTCGGGAGGCAGGCTGAGGGCGGA
>ENA-OPSG01000803-OPSG01000803.1-human-gut-metagenome-genome-assembly--contig:-NODE-803-length-18003-cov-17.549699_pt1 | contig 18003 bp, 16 predicted proteins | sample MGYA00241454_ERZ501900 | MGnify/ENA primary metagenome ERZ501900 (study PRJEB25962, sample SAMEA2042225) | human gut metagenome | biome: human gut; feature: human-associated habitat; material: faeces... | reverse complement strand
ATTTTTTCATGCCGCAGGGACAGTTCGTCCAGCTCATCCACGGATACGTTCAGCAGAGTGGCCATCTGGTCGATGAAGGCTCCGGTGCCCCCGGCGCAGGAGCCGTTCATCCGCTCCTCCAGCGCGCCGCCGAAAAAGATGATTTTGGCGTCCTCGCCGCCCAGTTCGATGACCGCATCGGTGTCGGGTATGTACTGGTTGACGGCGGCGGCAGTGGCGTACACCTCCTGCACGAAGTCGATCTCCGCCGCCTTGGCCACGCCCAGGCCGGCCGAGCCGGTGATGACGATGCGCACCTGCCGGCCGGCGAGCCGGTCCGCCAGAGAGCGCAGAGTCTCGGCGGCCCGCTCCCGGGCCTTGGAGTAGTGCCGCTCATAGGAGCGGAACAGCAGTTTGTTTTGTTCGTCCAGCAGCACCACCTTGACAGTGGTGGAGCCAATATCAATGCCAATACGAAGGCTCATTCGGTTCACCTTATATCCTTTATCAGAATTCGTACCGTACATAATATATCAAAATTTGATTTTTTACAACCCCAAAGCGGCGAAATACAGGATGTTCCGTAGTCGGAAGGAATCTCCGTCGGATTCTGAAATGCTGTTGACAAATAATATTATACAGAATATAATATTGGTGAAATGAAAGGAGGCGGCGTCATGACCTTTCCATTGGGTGCTCCCCTGTTGGATGCCTGCGTGCTGGCGGTGCTGGAGAAGGAGGACGCCTACGGCTACAGCCTGACCCAGCGGATGAAGGAGGTGGTGGAACTGTCCGAGTCCACCCTCTATCCGGTGCTGCGGCGCTTGCAGCAGAGCGGATGCCTGACGGTGTATGACAAGCCCTTCCAGGGGCGCAACCGGAGGTACTACGCCATCACCCCGGCGGGGCGGGCCCTGCTGGCGGGGTACCGGAAGGAGTGGGCGCGCTATCGGGGGCAGATTGAGGAACTTTTGCTGGACGAAAAGGAGGAGCGGCATGAATAAGGCGGAATTCCTGGCGGGCCTGCGGGACGCGCTGGCGGGAAAGCTCCCGTCCGGGGAGCTGGAGGATGTGCTGTCCTATTATGAGGAGTATTTCGCCGACGCGGGTGAGGAGCATGAGGCGGAGGCGGCCGAGGGGCTGGGGTCCCCCGCCTCCGTGGCGGCCCAGGTGCTGGAGGGGCGGCCTTGTTCAATATAGTGATGTCATTTTTGGTGCAGAACCCGAATACAAAGAAATTTTCGGCATTCCCCCGGTAGGTTTTAAAGCTGTAGACACCTCATATCCATTAGATTTGTCCGGTTTCAAAGTATTCGGTCAAAAAGTATCAGAACAAGCTCCCCGATGCCAGAAAATGTTTCTGGAGTTGCGTAATACCATCACTTCCAATCACAATCTGCTGGCAGCCATACTTTATTCTAAAGGAACATTAAGGCATACCGGCATTTACGATATTGTCCATGAAGTAGACCGTGTGGGTGCAGGAGATGCATTTGTAGGCGGCATGATTTATGGTTTGCTGACCTACCCCGACAATGACCAAAAAACATTGGAATTCGCCCTTGCCGCATCTGCATTGAAAAATACCATATATGGTGATTTCAATCAAGTAACAGTAGAAGAAGTGGAAGAGTTAATGCAAGGAAACACTTCAGGAAGAGTAGTCAGATAACTATTTTCACGATTATAGCCAAACAGAATTGATCTGCAAGATACTGCGTAAAAAAGCAAGTTAACTTCATGGGACAAGCAAGTTAAGTTGAAATACCAAGTAAGCTAAGTTACTTACCCAATATACTTAAGTTAATTTTTGAAGCCACAGAAGATTCATCTACCCTTTTTCCACAAACCAATTCCAATCGACCTTATAAAAAGAGGAGGATACTCATGATATGAGCATCCTCCTCTTTTTATTTATTTCTTAAAAGAAACCTTCTTATGCCTTTGTTTCTTCCGGCATCTTGTTACCCATAGTCAGGTAAGCGATAGGAGCAGCAATGAAGATAGAAGACAATGTACCGATCACAACGCCCAAAATCATTGCAAAGGCGAAGCTGCGGATACTGTCACCACCCAGCACGAAGATACACAACAATACGATCAATGTACTTAATGAAGTATTGATGGTACGAGCCAAAGTAGTATTCAATGAATCATTAAACAACTGCATACGGTTACGTTTCGGATACAGACCGAAGAACTCACGGATACGGTCAAAGATAACCACCTTGTCATTGATAGAATAACCGATAGCGGTCAAAATAGCGCCAATAAAAGTCTGGTCAATTTCCAATGAGAACGGAACCCATCCATAACATAACGAGTATGCACCGATGATCAAAATAGTATCGACAGCCAATGCAACAGTCGCACCCACACTATAAGCTACATTGCGGAAACGCAGCAAGATATACAAACCGATAGCCACCAATGCAAACAATACAGACCAGACAGCCGAAGTCTTGATATCATCAGCGATACTAGGACCTACTTTCTGAGAACTGATGATAGAACCACCGACACGATTATCACGGTCAATAAAGATTTCCAATGTAGTACCTTCGCCCAGCAAGTTACCATCTTTCAAAGACTGATACAAGAACTCTTCAATTTCAGAGTCGATAGTAGGAGAATCTTCATTAATACGGTAATTGGTTGTAATACGGATTGTCTTCTTGTCTGTACCCAAAGCAATAGCCTGTACATTATCTTCTGTGATTTTCTTCTTCAACAGGTCACGCACTGTTTCAGGTTCAACCTGCTGTTCAAACTGAACTACGAAGTTACGTCCACCGGTAAAGTCAATACTCTGCGCCAAACCACGGATAAAGAATGAAATGATACAGATAACGATAATCGCTCCGAATACCGTGAATGAACGTTTCATCATTCCCATAAAGTTGTAATTCACGTTCTGCATCAGATTCTTGGAGATCCCTGTAGTGAATGTCAAATTCAACCACTTGTCTTTATTCATGAAGTGCTCATAAACAATACGGGTCAAGAATACTGCTGTAAAGAATGAGCAGAGGATACCGATAATCAACGTAGTGGCAAAACCACGAATCGGACCCGTACCGAAATAGAACAGAATGATACCAGTGATAATTGATGTCAAGTTTGAGTCAAAAATAGCAGAGAATGCGTTAGAATAACCGTCTGCTAAAGCAGCCTTAACAGTTTTACCGGCTCTCAATTCTTCTTTTGTACGTTCATAAATCAACACGTTAGCATCTACAGCCATACCCAATGACAACACCATACCGGCAATACCAGACATGGTCAGTGCAGCTTGGAACGAGGTAAGGATTCCTAATGTGAAGAAGAAGTTAACAACCAATGCGCAGTTGGCAACCATACCCGGAATCAATCCGTACATAGCGCACATATAGATCATCAACAGAATCAACGCAACAACAAATGAAATAATACCTTGATTGATAGATTCCTGACCCAATGACGGACCAACAATATCCTCCTGAACGATACGTGCAGGAGCAGGCATCTTACCAGACTTCAATACGTTAGCCAAGTCTTTTGTCACCTCCGGAGTAAAGTTACCGGTAATCTGAGAGTGTCCCCCCGTAATTTCACCGTTTACATTCGGAGCGCTGTATACGTAACCATCCAGTACGATAGCGATAGCCTTGCCTACATTGTTCTTTGTCAGAACAGCCCAGCGGCGTGCGCCGTCAGTGTTCATAGACATACTGACACAAGGCTTGTTGAACTGGTCATATTCATCTTTAGCATCAGTGATCACATCACCTTCCAACGGAGCACGTCCGTTACGTTCAGTAGACTTGATAGCATACAATTCAAAAATACGTCCCTGCTTGTCAAAGTCAGCAGCCTTTACACCCCATTTCAAACGAAGATCTTTCGGCAACATTTCTTTCACTTCTTTCATAGCAAGGTACTGGTTTACCTGAGCAGTATCTTTATAATCGGCATAACCTACCACCGACCCGTAACCATTCGGATTTAATTGAAGAACAGAAGCCAACGGATGTTCTTTCTTCATCTGCTCCATTGCGGCAGAGTTACTTGCCGTTTCGCCTTTCAATGCGGCTGCAAGACTGTCGGCAGCAGAAATTGCAGAAGCCTGTGCAACAGCAACAGTATCAGTAGCTACAGAATCAGCAGAAGCAGCACCACTTTCAACGGCAAGAATATCACGCAGTCTGTTATCTACAGAAGAAAGATAAGGAACTATTTCTTTTGCGTCGAAAGTTTCCCAGAATTCCAAGTTAGCAGATCCCTGCAACAGTTTTCTGACACGTTCCGGTTCTTTGATACCCGGCAGTTCCACCATGATACGGCCCATCTTTCCTTCCAATGCCTGAATGTTAGGCTGTGCCACACCAAAACGGTCAATACGTGTACGTAATACATTATAAGAGTTGTCGATAGCAGCCTTTACCTCTTCGCGCAATACTTTTTCAACTTCACTGTCGGAACTGCGGGTGGTTACTTTGTCTTTCAACTGCTGAGTAGCAAATAATTCAGCCAATTTGCCATTGGGAGCTTGTTTCTTATACTCTTTTACAAAAAGAGTGATAAAGTCATCCTGACTAGTGATAGATTGTTTTGATGCTTCTGCAACCGCTTTGTTAAAAGCTTCATCAGTCTTGTTGTCAGCCAAAGCCTTCACTACATCCGGTACAGAAACTTCAAGGATAACGTTCATACCACCTTTCAGGTCCAGACCCAGACCAATCTCCATCTCGCGACACTGTTTCAGCGTATAACTACCCAAATAAACTTTTTCATTCTGCATAGAATCAAGGTAATGTGCTTCACCTTTCGGGTCTTGTGCCGCTTTGTCCATGTGATAGCGGGTCACAAAAGAGAAAGAAAGATAAAACACACATACAAGGGTGAGTAATACCGCAAAAACCTTTACAAATCCTTTGTTTTGCATGTTACTTTGAAATTTATTATTTTTACTTTTTGATTAATTCTTAGTTTATACAAGGTTGCAAATATAGTTTTTTTTTCACATTCCCACGGTATCAAACACAAATATTTAGATTCCAAAAGAGAAAAAAGGCTGCAAAAGCATTTTTTGCAGCCTAAATTATTCTATCTCACAGTCTATTTTATTTCAAACCCCTGTTTTTAAGCAAGGGTTCCAAGCTGGGATCAGCCCCACGAAAACCTCTGTAAAGGGTCATAGGATCTTCCGTTCCACCTTTCTCTAGAATATTTTTACGGAAAGAGTCTGCGGTATTTTTATCGAACACTCCATGTTCTTTAAACGCTTCAAAAGCATCCGTGTCAAGAACTTCTGCCCATAGATAGCTGTAATACCCAGCAGCATATCCACCTATAATATGACTAAAATAAGTGGCGCGATACCGAGGAGCTATTTCAGGAATCAGCCCCAGCTTGTCCATCGTTTCTTTTTCAAAAGCAACGACATTCAGGTTGTCTGTATCAGTCAGGTTATGCAGTTCCATATCAAGCAAAGCGGCTGCCAATAATTCCGTAGTCATAAAACCTTGATTAAAAGTACCCTGATTTTGGATTTTCGTAATCAGCTCATCCGGAATCACTTCTCTTGTTTCATAATGCTTGGCATAGAGTTTCAGCACTTCAGGTTCTACAGCCCAGTGTTCCATAATCTGTGAAGGAAGTTCTACAAAATCCTGCGCCACACTGGTACCGGACACTCCTTTGTAGTTACACTTGGTCAGCATACCGTGCAATGCATGTCCAAACTCATGAAACATGGTTTCCACCTCATCCAAAGTCAGTAAAGAAGGCATATTTCCTGCAGGTTTAGTAAAACTTGCCACATTATAAATTAAAGGACGTACTTCACCGGCCTGTTCACGAAAATTACTCATCCATGCGCCACCACGCTTACCTGCGCGTGGAAAGTAATCCGCATAGAACAATCCCAAAAATGAGCCATCGGCATCCTTTACTTCATACACTTTCACATCCGGCTCATATACGGGCACATCATTCAGTTCGGTCAATGTAATGCCATACAGCTTGTTGGCCACGGTATACAATCCGCTACGCACATCTTCCAAACTGAAATAGGGCTTGATTTCATCTTCATTCAAATCATACTTTTCCTGACGCAATTTTTCGGCATAATACCACCAGTCCCATGCAGCCAGCTTCTCTCCCTTACCTTCCTTATCCATTATTTTCTGCAACTCGGCGGCCTCTTTCTTTGCATTTTCCAGTGAGTATCCCCACAGGTTGTTCAAGAAATCCATGACTGTCTGCGAATTCTTAGCCATGTTCTCATCCAGTACAAAATTGGAATAACAATCGAATCCTAATAATTTTGCCTGTTCCAAACGCAATGCCATGATCTTTCCCAATATCTCTTTATTGTCATTCGCATCATCATGATTCCCCCGGTTGATATAAGCTTCATAAATATTTTTTCTTAGCTCACGGTTTTCAGCATATTGCAAAAAAGGCAAGCGACGGGAGTTTTGCAAAGTGAATAGCCATTTCCCTTCTTTTCCAGCAGCTTTCGCTTCCTCTGCGGCCCCCGCTTTCACCCATTCGGGTAACCCGGCCAAATCAGCCTCATTCTCGATAACCAACTGATAAGCGTTATTCTCATTTAAGATATGATTGTCGAAAGCAATCCCCAAAGTCGACAATTCTTTATTGATCTCCCTCAAACGGGATTGTTTTCCGGCATCCAGTCCGGCACCCGAACGGACAAAAGCTTTATAATACTTGTCCAACAGCCGGTGTTGCTCAGTCGTAAGAGTTATCTTACCTTCCTGTTCCTGTTGATGCACATCAGCCACCCGTTTATACAAATCCTGATTCAAATAAATATTATCACTATGTTCTGAAAGTACAGGAGCCATCTTTTCATTCAAGGCCGTCAACGAATCATTTGTATCCGCTTCGGTCAATGCAAAAAACACCCCACTTACTCTCGCCAGAATCCCGCCACTTTTATCCAGCGCCACAATGGTATTTTCAAAAGTAGGTTCCTCGGGATTATCAACTATTGCCTTAATTTCCGCATTCTGCTCCTCTATTCCTTTCAAGAAAGCAGGTTCATAATGCTCCAGTCTGATCTTAGTAAAATCGGGAGCACCGTACTCGGTCTGGAATTCCGTAAAGAACGGATTCATTTCTGTTTTCTGTTCACATGCACACATTACGCAACACGTCGCTAACGTAAATAATAGTCTTTTCATAATCTGTCAATTAAAGGTATGTAAAATCACTTCTCCGCCACATAACACCAAATGGGGTAATGATCCGAACTCTTTATCGTATTATCCACCGTACAACGGTAAGATTTTAAATTCTTGCTCAATAAAATATTGTCTATTCTGAAATAAAAATGATTTTGATTATAAGATATGCCAAAGCCGTTTCCCGACTCCACAAAAGCATCATTCAGCCCTTCTCCTACCACCCTGTGAGTGTATGATATAGGAGAATCATTGAAGTCACCGCATACAATTATGCCTCCCCCTTTGTAACCGGCCACCAAACGAGCTATGGAATCAGCCTGAACGGCACGTATAGCCGATGCTTCCGCCAGTTTTCTGATCAGCAAACGAGACCCTTGCGATACCTTTTGCTTATCAGGGTCCTTCATCATTTCGCGATAGACTTCTTTATCCTTCTCAGTCAGCTTATTGGATTCCAGATGATTATTAACAACCAGCAAGGTATCACCATTCACTTTGATTTTATAAGCAATGGAACCATTGTTAAGGCTGGCATATTTCACCGGATGTGCCGACAAAATAGGAAAACGGGAATAACAACCCAAACCGTTGGCCCCCGATATCTTATGATAATTTTTATAAGGATAATCTCTTAAAGCATAATCCACCTCTTTCTTGGTTAAGCGTCCGCCTACAATATATTCCTGCAGGCAGATTATATCCGCATTGCTGTTTCTTAAATATTCCAGCACAGGGTTCGGATTATCCTTGGTGTTCGCACGGTTCTTTTCAAAGGCCATCGTATTGTAGGATAAGAATTTGATTGCCCCTTCCGGTACATCAGATACAAATACATTGACTGGGAAATAAGTACGGATAGCACCAATGGAACATACCAGGCCTAAAAATGAAAGCAACGCATATTTACGATAAATCACCAACCAGAAGACCAGAAACAAAAGATTAACAATCAAAAAAGCGGGAAAAGCCAAACCGGCACATGACCATACCGGATGAGCCACAGGATCAATATAAGGGCTGTAAGCACATACCAGTAACAATACCACCATACACAAGTTTATGCCCAGTAGTATCCATCCCAAAAAACGACCAATATATTTCATATATCACTTCTTGCTCGCATCAAACAAGCTTTTCTTCTCTTCGGTAGTCAGACTGTTATAACCGGATTTCTTTAATTTATCCAATATACGGTCTATCTCCTCGCTTTGCTGTTTTTTACGGGCATTATAATCGTAATCTTTTGCCTTATCACCATAATGAACTTTCATCTTCGGTTTTTTCGATTGACGACGAAACGAAAGACCTTCCGAGAAGCAATCCAAGCATCGGTTTATCCATGACGTAGCATCATGTCCGCGGGACAATCCGGAAGCAAACCACCATCCGGCCAAAGCACCTCCTAAATGAGCGATATGGCCACCGGCATTGCCCGATGTCATAAACAGCAAATCGGTCACAACCATAAACAGAGCCACATACTTCAACCTAACAGTCCCAATAAACATAAAGTTTACTCTATATTCCGGTGCACGTACCGCAGTGGCCACAACAATAGCAAGTACGGAAGCTGATGCTCCCAACAAATAAGAATAATACAAAGAATCACTGAAATAAGGGAAAACATTGTAAGCGATCATATACAACAAACCGCCACAAATACCTCCCAACAGATAGAGCCCGCGGAAATGCTTTGCCGAGAAAAGAGACAGAAACATCTGCCCGAACCAATAAAGCCACAGCATATTAAACAGCAAATGCAAAATACCTGCGTGCATGAACATATAAGTCAGCAAAGACCAAGGCTGCTTGACAAACTGCAACGTCCAGGCCGGCAGTTCCAAATATTGAAGCACAAATGCTCCATTCCGGTTGAACAGCATCCATAAAATTCCCAATAAGGAAGTTACAATGAATACCCCTACATTAATATATATAAACTGGATATATATGTTCCCTTTGTTGAAACTATTTTTCAAATCAGTAATAAAACTGCCCATTGTTATTCTTTTTTCTCCAATACATTATCAATATAAAGCCAAAAATCATACCTCCCAAGTGTGCAAAGTGGGCAACGCCATCGGTCGAAGCACCCAAGCCCAAAAATATCTCCAAAGCAGCATATCCCATCACAAAATATTTAGCCTTGACAGGAAATGGGATAGGGAATACAAACATCTGACTATTGGGGAACAGCATACCGAATGCCAACAAAATACCATATATCGCTCCCGAAGCGCCAACTGTAGTCATCAGATTCAAGTACTCCGCCATCGGGATCACGGCAATCCCCGTATTCACACTGTCATACTGCGATAATTCAGTCACATATTGTATATATTGCACCAGCTCCTGCACCAGTCCCGCACCTATACCACATACCATATAATAGGATAAGAAACGTTTCGGTCCCCAGACCTGTTCAAGCGTACGGCCAAACATCCACAAAGCAAACATGTTAAAAAAGATATGCTGGAAACCGCCATGCATAAACATATAAGTAATCAACTGGGCAGGATTAAAATCAGACGCCATAAAAAAGTGTAGTCCCAGCAGGTCGTTTAGGTTAATTCCATACTTCATGGCTACCACGCCTCCAAAGAAACACAACACATTTATTATCAATAAATTCTTGGTTACTGTAGGTATACTGTTCATAAATATTCTTCGTCTAATAAAACATTGATTGCGCGCAAATTTACAATTTTATTCTGTTATATAACAGAAAACAAGAGTTCTCTTACGTTTTTTTGATTTTTGGAGCATCTTTTTTAGGCTATCTGTTTGATTTCTAATTTTGAAAGCATATATTTGTCACTGATTTTGGTAAAACTTTTGTGTTACATTTAATAATTAATCATTTTCGTTATGAATAAGGCAGATCTTATCAGCGCAGTCGCCGCTGAAGCCGGCTTGAGCAAAGTCGACGCAAAAAAAGCAGTTGAAGCTTTCGTTTCAACTGTAACAAAGGCCCTCCAAGAAGGGGACAAAGTATCATTAATCGGATTCGGAACATTCTCTGTTGCTGAAAGAAGTGCAAGAACAGGTATCAACCCATCCACAAAAGCAACGATTACTATTCCTGCTAAAAAAGTAACCAAGTTCAAACCAGGTGCTGAACTGGCAGACGCAATTAAATAATTGCTATTTTACATAAAAGGACTTAAGGAAAGGGGCGCCGGTACTAGCGCCCTTTCTTCTTCATTTTTCTATTTGAACCTATGAAACCTAAAATGACAACCTTATTTAAATTCCTGATCAGCGCTGCTGTATGCGCATATTCAACACAAGTTCTTCATGCGGAAGATACAAAACTACCTTATTGGAAAGATATTCAGACCGTAGCCGTCAACAAGGAATATCCACGCACAGCTTTCATGACTTACGACAACCGGAACCAGGCACTGACCGGCGAGTATGAGAACAGCCCTTATTACAAACTACTAAACGGTACATGGAACTTTTATTATGCAGATGCATACAAAGATCTGCCTGCCAACATTGAGCAACCGGATGCCAACATAGCCTGGAAGGAGATTAAAGTACCCGGCAACTGGGAAGTACAGGGCTACGGAGTGGCCATCTACACCAATCATGGATACGAATTCAAACCCAGAAATCCACAACCGCCGCAGTTACCCGAAACCAATCCGGTCGGTGTGTATCAGCGTGATATCGAAATTCCCGCCGATTGGGATGGACGCGACATATTCCTCCGTTTGGAAGGAGCAAAATCCGGTGTATACGTGTATGTCAACGGACAGGAAGTGGGATACAGCGAAGACTCCAAGAATCCGGCAGAATTCTTAATCAACAACTACCTGAAACCCGGCAAAAACTCGCTGGTCATCAAAATATTCCGCTGGAGTACCGGTTCTTATCTGGAATGCCAGGACTTCTGGCGCATGAGCGGTATTGAACGTGATGTATTCCTGTTCTCACAGCCCAAAACCCACATCAAAGATTTCAATGTGGTGTCTACACTGGACGACACTTATAAGAATGGTATCTTCAAACTGAATGTGGACGTAACCAACCATACAGCAGCCAACAAAGAGGTAACCGTAGCATACGAATTGCTGGATGCCGCAAAGAAAGTGGTTGCAGAAGGTAACACCCCCTGTCCTGTTACAGCAGACGGGCAGAAGAGCATCTCTTTTGAAGCCGCCCTCAGCAACGTCAAGACCTGGACATCAGAACACCCTAACCTGTATCGGTTACTGATATCTCTGAAAGACGGAGAAAAAACAAGCGAAATCATTCCTTATACGGTAGGTTTCCGCCGTTTCGAGATCAAACCAACCGATCAGATAGCCGAAAACGGCAAACCATACGTTTGCTTGTTCGTCAACGGCCAACCCATCAAGCTGAAAGGTGTAAACATACACGAACATAATCCCGAAACAGGACATTATGTTCCCGAAGAGCTGATGCGCAAGGACTTCACCCTGATGAAACAGAACAACATCAACAGCGTGCGCCTCTGCCACTATCCGCAAGACCGCAAGTTCTATGAATTGTGTGATGAATATGGCATCTATGTATATGATGAAGCCAACATAGAAAGCCACGGTATGTATTATAACTTAAGCCGGGGCGGAACATTGGGCAACCATCCCGAATGGCTGAAGCCGCACATGGACCGTACCATTAATATGTACGAGCGTAACAAAAACCATCCCTCTGTAGCCATCTGGTCATTAGGAAACGAAGCCGGAAACGGTTATAATTTCTATCAGACCTATTTATGGCTGAAAGAACGCGAAGTAAAAGGGATGAACCGTCCTGTAAATTATGAACGCGCCCTTTGGGAATGGAACACAGATATGTATGTACCCCAATACCCCAGTGCCGCCTGGCTGGAAGAAATAGGCAAGAAAGGCAGCGACCGTCCCATCGCACCATCCGAATATTCACACGCTATGGGCAATTCCAATGGTAATCTGGCAGCACAATGGAGAGCAATCTACAAGTACCCGAACCTGCAAGGCGGTTACATTTGGGACTGGGTAGACCAAGGTATTCTGGAAACAGACGAAAATGGACGTACCTACTGGGCCTACGGAGGTGATTACGGAACCAATGCACCCAGCGACGGAAACTTCCTATGCAATGGAATCGTAGCTCCGGACCGCACTCCGCATCCGGCCATGACAGAAGTGAAATATGCACATCAGAATGTAGGTTTCGAAGCCATCGACCCGGCTGCCGGCAAATTCCTGGTAAAAAACCGTTTCTACTTCACCAACTTGAAAAAGTATATGATCAGTTATACCGTAAAGGCAAACGGAAAAACAATCAAAGGCGGAAAAGTATCATTAGATATCGAACCGCAAGGTTCCAAAGAACTGAACATCAACCTCAACGGATTGAAACCCAAGGCCGGCACAGAATATTTTGTAGATTTTGTAGTTACCACCACAGAACCGGAGCCCTTGATTCCTGCAGGACACGATATTGCTTCCGAACAATTCCGCCTGCCCATAGAACCATTGGCTATGACCGGACATAAAGCAAGCGGCAAGACTACCGTCAGCACGGATGGTGACATCATCACCGTATTATCACCACGTATGCAGTTCGTTTTCAACAAGAGAAGCGGACTCGTGACTTCATACAAAGTAAACGGTACAGAATATTTCGCTGAAGGTTTTGGTATTCAGCCTAACTTCTGGCGCGCACCGACGGACAATGATTATGGTAACGGTGGGCCTAAGCGCGAGCAAATATGGAAACAGTCCAGCAAGAATTTCAATGTAGCAGATGTTACCACAACAACAGACGGCAACAAGACCGTATTAACAGTCAATTACCTACTGGCGGCAGGCAATCTGTACATCATGAAATATACCATCTATCCCGACGGTGTGGTTCATGCAGGCATCACCTTTACTTCTACCGATATGAAGGCTGCCGACACGGAAGTATCAGAAGCTACCTTAATGGCCACTTTCACACCGGGACAGGATGCTCAACGCCTTGCCTCTTCCAAACTGAACGTACCACGTATCGGTGTACGTTTCCATTTGCCATCCGATATGAACCAGGTAGAATACTTCGGACGCGGACCGGGTGAAAACTACATCGACCGTAATGCAAGCAGCTTCGTTGATCTCTACCGCACTACAGCCGACCAGATGTACACCAACAACTATGTCCGTCCGCAAGAAAACGGACACCGCACCGACACCCGTTGGGTAGAACTGACCCGCAAAGGCGGAAAAGGATTGTTAATACGTGCCGACAGCACTATCGGATTCAATGCCCTGCGCAACTCCGTAGAGGACTTTGACTCGGAAGAAGCTATCAGCCGTCCCCGTCAGTGGACTAACTTCACTCCCGAAGAAGTTGCTAACCATAATGAGGAAAAAGCTAAAAATGTAATACGCCGCATGACACATGTCAATGATATCACCCCACGTAATTTTGTGGAAGTATGTATTGATATGAAGCAACAAGGTATAGCCGGTTATGACAGCTGGGGAGACCGCCCTCTGCCGGAACATACCCTACCCGCCAATAAGGAATATCATTGGGGATTCACATTGATGCCGGTAAAATAAAAACATAGCAAGCATTCCTTCCTTAATAAGAAGAGTATGTCAGAACTCCGATGGCACTATCATATAGATTGTCATCGGAGTTTCATTTCCCATCCTACATTTCAATTATAACCTGAAAACAAGATCAGTCTGATTTATATTTGCTAGCTTTGTACTCAAAAAATCGAACACATGGAACAACAAGGAGAAATCATACTCTACCAGCCGGATGAATCAGTGAGGATGGAAGTGCGCATTGAAGATGAAACAGTGTGGCTGACCCAGGCACAAATAGTAGAACTATTCCAATCCAGCAAAGCCAATATAAGCGAGCATCTAAAGAACATTTATAAATCAGAAGAACTAATCCAAAGTTCAACCGTTCGGAATTTCCGAACAGTTCGCCAAGAAGGCAACAGACAGATTACCCGTAACTTAGAATATTATAATTTAGATGTGATTATATCAGTAGGATACCGTGTAAATACGAAACGAGGAATCCAATTCCGCCAATGGGCTAATAGCCAGGCACATGACCGTTTTCTTATTATAGACCAATCCGACATATATCACATCGGAGCCTCTTTGAAAGATTTGGGAAAGAAACTGTTTGCCTTCTCCAAAATGGATATTCCGGCATCCATCCTCACAAAACTGCTATAAAGATGAGAGAAACAGAGTCCAATAATAAAGTCCTACTAGGCATGAGCGGAGGAACAGACAGTTCCGTAGCCGCCCTTCTATTGCAGGATGCAGGATACGAAGTAACCGGCATCATAAATTTTGATTCCTTCATAGTATTCATTAGGTAAAGTTATTATAGAAGCAGAACAATATTCCATTGTGTGCAGTGAAAAATCGTGTTCACCTAAATAAATGCTATTTCCATTGGCCATTTTCCACCCAATTCTTCCCTTATGACAGTAATTGATTTCTAATATATGTTTTAATGGCTCATGTGTATCAGTTTGTTTTCTGCCAGTCAATGACATAAAAGCAAGATTTATACCTTCATATAAATCATAACTAGCGAGATGATATTTCTGAGAAAATTCTTGATCACTTTTTTCTAATGGTACGATTTCGTTGTTCATAATATTATTTACTCCTTATGTTCAGGGCATGTAATCATTAAAATTTTTTCAATCATTTTATGTAACAGTATACTCTGTTCTGTGTTTGATGATTTATAATAAACCTCTTTTCCTATGCGCCTGCTAGAAATCAATCCTTTGTTTCGCAGTACTCTAAGATGATGGGATATGGCAGGGCTTGTCATTTTCATCATTGCAGATATATTTAAGACACATTCCTCACAATGACATAAAAGCCAAAATAAACGAATACGTGTAGGATCACTTAATTGTTTAAATAATTCTGAAACGATTTGAAAGTGTTGGATATCATCAAGCTGTTCTAATAACGCAGTATGATCTGTTTCGTTATGATGGTTATGTGGTAACTTCGTATAAGACATAGACAATTTTCCTTTCTTTTGCTCTATTTAGAAATGTGTTTCGCCCGTTTGGCAGGTAATCACGTATCTCTATTGATTTTAGGCTACAACAGAATTATACTATAGCTACAACGATTAAACAAGTGCTTAATTGTTAAATGAAAGTTTAAATAGCAATCACGAAAGGAGATATTTATCATGAAAAAAACTTACAAAATCGAAGTTGACTGTGCAAACTGTGCAAATCTTATGGAGGATGCAGCAAAAAAGACAGCTGGAGTAGCAAATGCAACTGTAAACTTTATGACACAAAAAATGATTGTGGAGTTTGAAGATGGAAAAGAACCAAAAGCAGTTATGAATGATGTCTTAAAGGCTTGTAAAAAAGTAGAGCCAGATTGTGAGATTGAACTTTAGAAAAAATGCACCCCTATGTAAAAGCAAAAGGGGTGCAAATTTAAAAAGATCATATGAATGATTAAACATATATGAAATAAATGCGAGGAGGAATGGGCTGTGAACAAAAAGCAGAAAAAAATGTTGACAAGAATTATTATCGCTGCAGTTATGATAATTGCATTGAATTTAATACAGGTAACAGGCATTGCAAAATTAGTGCTATACTTGGCAACATATTTAATAATCGGTTATGATATTTTAAAGAAAGCTGGAAAAGGAATTATAAATCGACAAGTTTTCGATGAAAATTTCTTAATGGCAGTGGCAACAATAGGAGCTTTTGCATTAGCAATTTACTCTAGAAGTGGAGATTACAATGAAGCAATCGCAGTTATGTTGTTTTATCAGATTGGAGAATGGTTCCAGAGTTATGCCGTTGGAAAAAGTCGAAAAAATATTAGTGCGTTGATGGATATTCGTCCAGATTATGCAAATATAGAAATCAATGGAAAATTAGAAAAAGTAGATCCTGATGAAGTTGGTGTTGATAGCATAATTGTTGTGCAGCCAGGAGAAAAAGTTCCGTTAGATGGTATTGTAATAGAGGGATCATCTAGCCTTAATACAAGTGCATTAACAGGTGAAAGTTTACCTCGTGACGTGAAACAAGGCGATGAAATCATCAGTGGTTGTATCAATATGACTGGTGTTTTGAAAATTCAAACAACAAAAGAATTTGGTGAATCCACAGTTTCAAAAATTTTAGAGCTTGTGGAAAATTCAAGTTCAAGAAAATCCAAATCAGAAAACTTTATTTCTAAATTTGCAAAGGTATATACTCCTGCAGTCTGTTATGGTGCATTGGCATTGGCATTATTACCACCATTGGTACAAATGTTCTTTTTAGGCCAAACAGCACAATGGGGAGTGTGGATTTACAGAGCTCTGACTTTCCTTGTAATTAGCTGTCCATGTGCATTGGTTATCAGCATACCACTTAGCTTCTTTGCCGGTATCGGTGGTGCTAGTAAAGAAGGTGTGTTGATTAAAGGTTCTAACTATATGGAAACTTTATCACAAGCAAAGTATGTAGTGTTTGATAAAACAGGAACTTTGACACAAGGAGTATTTGAAGTAAGTGCTGTTCATCACAATGAGATGGAAGAAAAGAAACTTTTGGAATATGCTGCTTTGGCAGAATGTGCGTCTTCTCACCCAATCAGTAAGAGTTTGCAAAAAGCCTATGGGAAAGAGATAGACCGTAGTAGAGTTTCTGATATAAAGGAAATCAGCGGACATGGAATTATTGCCAAAGTAGACGGCCATGAGGTGGCTGCTGGAAACAGCAAACTTATGAAACAAATAGGTGTGGATTATTATGATTGCCATAGCGTTGGAACAATCATTCACATGGCAATCGATGGAGAATATGCTGGACATATCGTAATTTCTGATATATTAAAACCACATTCAAAAGAAGTTATTGCGGAATTGAAAAAAGCTGGTGTAGAAAAAACAGTAATGCTTACCGGAGACGCAAAACGTGTGGCAGACCAAGTAGCACAATCACTTGGAATTGATGAAGTATACAGCGAATTACTTCCAGCAGATAAAGTGTCAAAAGTAGAAGAACTACTTTCCACAAAAGCAGAGAAAGATAAACTAGCCTTTGTCGGAGATGGAATTAATGATGCACCTGTATTGACTCGTGCTGATATCGGAATTGCAATGGGTGCAATGGGTTCTGATGCGGCAATTGAAGCTGCTGATGTAGTTCTTATGGATGATGATCCACTAAAAATTTCTAAAGCAATCAAGATTTCGAGAAAATGCCTTAGAATTGTATATCAGAATATCATCTTTGCATTGGTTATTAAATTTGCATGTCTTGGACTAGGTGCAATAGGTATTGCAAATATGTGGTTTGCTATTTTCGCAGATGTTGGTGTCATGATTATTGCAATATTAAATGCTATTAGAGCATTAAGAGTGCATAATTTATAATTTAGATGAAAATGAAAAAACTTATTATAGAAGATTGCTTGCAATTGGTGGAATTTTTCAAAACGCTGGGAGATTTTACAAGACTAAGGATAGTGCTTGAATTAAAAACAAAAAGATGTGTTGGAGAATTAGCGGAAGAATTAGAGATGTCTCATTCAGCAGTCTCCCACCAATTAAATATATTGAAAGCTAATGGTATAGTAAAAAGTCAAAGACAAGGAAAATATATTTACTATATGTTACAAGATGAATATTTACAAAATACTATTGAAAAGTGTAAGACTTTATTTGATAAGGAGTTTTCTTTGTAGTATTCAGCTTTAAATAAGATGATAGAGATAAAAAATGAATAGAAAGGCGAAGTGCTCCAGACACGGCGGTGGGAAAATCTTTTAGATTTTTCCGCCGTTTTTAAGTTGATTTCAAAAGA
>ENA-OPSG01000794-OPSG01000794.1-human-gut-metagenome-genome-assembly--contig:-NODE-794-length-18151-cov-8.872237_pt1 | contig 18151 bp, 20 predicted proteins | sample MGYA00241454_ERZ501900 | MGnify/ENA primary metagenome ERZ501900 (study PRJEB25962, sample SAMEA2042225) | human gut metagenome | biome: human gut; feature: human-associated habitat; material: faeces... | reverse complement strand
CCGGGCGGGTCAGGGACTTTCCCCCGTTAGAACGTGCGCCCGCCGGGCGCACCCAAAAAAGAGCTGGCAGCCCTCACAGACTGTCAGCTCTTTCCAAATCTAGTACCTGCAGTACTCCTTACGGATACCTTCCATCTCCTCGTGGATGGCCGGAACATCCATGACCATCTCCATCATTCCCACCTGTTCCTCATAAACAGCTGGGTCTGTCTCAGCTTTCACTTCATCCTCGCAGATATGATATACACTTAGTCCCAACTGGACTCCTGCCAAAGGACCTGCATAAGTTGGATCGCCGGCCGTAACGGTTTCTGCCGCAAGGCCTGCGGCCTCTGCTTCAGCAGCTCCCAGAAGAACTACTATGTTCTCCGGGCCGTGCTCCTCACTTATGTTTAAAACCCTCTTCTGGTTTTCCAGATCCATGGCACCTGCGGACGTTCAGACAAAGCACTCTGTTGAAGAGTAGGCTATCTTTGCGCCTGCTGTCTTGGCACACTCTTCGATGGCTGGTCCGGGTACACCGTCGCGGTCACCAATGATGATAGCATACTTGTCTTTCAGTATAGCCATACATTGCTCCTCCTTTTCTTTATCGCGCTTATATGCGCTGTTTTTATACATCAGCCGCGTCTGCGGTTATGCATCATTTGTACCGGCCCTCCGGCCATGCCCGGGCATCAGGCATATTTCTTAATCATTTCCTCGCAGCTCTCCGGGGTGGCGTCATCCTTTACCCTGGAATCAATCATTTCCCCATCCTTGTAAATAGCAATCACAGGCAGTCCCAGCACCTTCTGGGCAATGGCAAGCCGTCTGGCCTTGGTGGTGTTCAGGGAACAGAATTTTACAGTTGTTCCGTACACCTCCTCGAACTTGTGGATATGCGGCATCAGAGCCGCACAGGGAACACAGCCGTCCCCGTAGAAGTCCACCAGCACATAGCCCCGGGCCTTTAAAACCTCTTCCTCGAAATTTTCCTTGGTCAAATCAATCATTTTTTACCTCCTAAATGTAATCGTGATAACTTATGGTTAAATAGTTTCTTTTTATCCATTTCCAAAAAGCCGGGCTTTTACCTGCGTTTGTCCTTGACAAAACATGGAAAACAGATAATATATTAAGTTAGTAGCTAAAAAACTTTCATCCAATGATAAGGAGTATCACCGATGAGCGATATAAAACTGACTGAACTGACAGGTTCCTGCGGCGGCTGAGCGTCCAAGATAGGGCCTGATACCCTCGCGCAGGTTCTGCGCGGTTTACCAACCTTTCACGACGACCGGCTTCTGGTTGGATATGACACCTCCGACGATGCGGCCGTCTATCAGCTTACCCCTGAACTTGCCCTGATACAGACCGTGGATATCTTCCCCCCAGCCGTGGACGATGCCTATGAGTACGGTCAGATTGCTGCCGCCAACTCCCTGTCCGACGTATGGGCCATGGGCGGGGAAGCCAGACTGTGCATGAACATCCTCATGTTCCCGGAGCACCTTCCCTTTGATACGGTACAGGCCATCCTCCGGGGCGGCTATGACAAAGCAGCTGAGGCCGAAGCCATAGTAGTGGGAGGCCATACCATCAAGGACGACATTCCCAAATACGGCCTGTGCGTTTCCGGCGTGGTCCATCCGGACCGTATCCTGCGCAATAACTCCATCCAAAAGGGCGATATTCTGATTCTCACCAAACCCCTGGGCACCGGCGTTCTGACCAACGCGGACAGAGGCGGTCTTTTATCTGACGCAGAGCATAAAGCCATGGTTGACTGTATGGCTGCGCTGAATAAATATGCAGCCGATGCGGTACGCAGCCTGGACGGGGTCCATGCCTGCACCGATGTGACCGGCTTCTCACTGCTGGGCCACAGCTACGAGATGTGCGGGGAATCCGGACTTACCGTAATCATAGACAGCAGCCGAGTCCCACTGCTCCCGGGCGCGGACAACTACGCGTCCATGGGTCTTGTGCCCGCGGTGGCTTACCAGAATATGAAGCACCTGAAGGACAAGGTGGCTCTGCCAAAGGACCTTCCGTCCCATGTACACGACCTTCTCTTCGACCCCCAGACTTCCGGCGGCCTCCTGTACAGTGTGGCATCCCAGGAAGCGGGACGTATCATGGAAGCGCTTCAGAAAGCATGCCAGACCCCGGCTGTCATAGGCCATGTGGAAGGCCCGTCTTCCCATCCGGTCATGGTGATTTGACAAAAACTTCACAAGAAGGAGGCAGACCTCTCATCCCAGCTTTACAAACCGGGAGCGGACAGCCTGCCCCCTTCCACTCTGCTATACTTGCCACATCTGATACATTTTTAAATATCCTTACAGCAGACCAGAAGGCCGCTGAGGAATTTTCTGACCCTCACGTTGCCGTGTCCGTCGCTCTTCCCTCTGATATAGCTCATTTCCCTTTTGATCTGTTCCAGACTGTAAAGCCTGGCTCCATATTCATTAAACACGGGATCTGCATAATCATCCATTCCTCTGTATGCCAGATTCGCCATACCCACAGAGGCCGCGCGCCGTATGCGCTGTTCCACGCTCTTGGAATTCTGTCCCATCCTGCTGCACAGCTCACGTACCGTAATGTCTCTTATGTCCAGGTCCTCTTCAATCAGATAGCGGACAATTCGTATGATGTCCTTGCTTCCCGCCTCACTGAGTATTCCGATTTCCTGTAAGATGCCTTTTAAACGCCGTATGGACTGGTTATAATCCGTTTCCTGTTCCTCAGGCCGCATCTTTCGTCCCTGCACATTTGCTTCCCAGGAAAATGCTCCCGCGGAAAAATCGTTCCTGGCCTTGCCAATCAGCCACTGCATGGCCCTGGCCATCTCCATATTGTGCAGTACGTTTCTCACTTCTATCTCATTGTACGGTTTATGTATCAAAAGCTCTGCGCCTTTTTCATAAGCCATCCTGATAATATCCATATCATTGAAATGCGAAAGGATAACAACCGATGTCTGGGGCAGTATCTCCCTGATTTTCTGTATGTATGCAATGGTTTTGGATGCGGAAAGGGTAAGGTCTGCCAGAATCATATCCGGGCACATCTCCTGGAGCTCCAGATAGGCTTCCTCCCACCTGGACGCAATGCCGGCAACAGTTCCCATACCGCCGTCCTCAATCATTGTTTTCAGTTCTGTCCGCGAATTCCTGTCGCAGTCCACAATATAGATTCTCATCCTATTTCTTCTTTAAAAATACATCCTTAATATTTTTCCACAACATGAACAGTATCAGTACTGCGCCCACATATCCGTTGAGCACGTAGATGATGTTGACCAGGACCCTGAAAGGAAGGAAGAGTCCTACAATCAGTCCAACCACTCCAAGAGCAACTGTCAGCATCTTAAACTGGCCGGTTCCCTCTTTTGCGAACCTGGCGCATGGGTTATACAATAAAGGCACCGCTGTTGTATAAATACCGGCAAACACCACTACCGCAAAGAAGGATGCAAATGGTTTCCAGATGCGCTCTGCCAAAATCAGGTTGGGGATATCAGCATTCCATACAAAGATGCCGGAATTGCTTAATCCTGCTGTATTGATATTGGCAACCTGTGCCAGCATGATAAGGATGATGGCAACACATACGGCAATAGTGCCTCCATAAATGCCGTATTCCACGTCTTTCTTTTTATTATTAGCTCCCAATGCCGCTGTAAAGCTGGCGAACCACAGAAGTACGAATCCCGCATAAGACAGGGCTGATATCACCCAGTTAGGTCCCGCGTTCTTGATGGTTTCTCCGCCTGCCTCGGCAAAGGCACCTGTACGGATGATTTCCAGTCCGGCGCCCACATTCCCCGCATCCCTGAACAGGGTTACCACGCCGATACCGATACAGAGTACAACGATAGCCGGGCCAACCACACCGATCTTGTCAACCAGTGAGTTAAGTCCCCCTACCACGGTAAAGATTGCCAGTGCTGTCAGAAGCACGCCGCCTGCCCAGGAAGGAAGACCGTACTGCTGGTTCAGTGTAGAGGCAGCACCTCCAACCATAACGAAAAATGACATGTAACAGAATACAGTAGAATAATAATCCATGAAGGTCCCGACGTATTTACCGCAGTAAAACTTGTATACGTCATTTCCTTTTTCAAAGTGCTCTTCCGCTCCGGCCTTGGCAAAATTGTAATTGTAGTAGATGAAGCAGACCGCAAACAGTAATACCGTAAAAATTCCCTGCACGCCATATGCAGTGTAGTACTGGACAATCTCCTGCCCTGTTGCAAACCCGGAACCAATGGTAAACGCGATGATTGCTCCGGCAAGTATAACTACCCGTCCCCAGTTAACTTTCTTATCACTATCCATACGCCTTCTCCTATCCATGGTCTGATACAGCGCCGCAACGCTGTCCTGATTTATGCCGGCGCAGCGGGCAGGCTGCCTGCTGCGCCGGATTTGTCATTTCTGTGATTATTTCTCAAACACAGTCTGGCCATCAACTGGTGTCTGAAGTGCTTTGAGAGCTCTTCTGACCATGGATAAGCGTAGCTTATAGCTGTCCTTCTCGCCCTGTGGCGGATCGCCCAGAGGATAAGGAATGCCTATACCGGGAATAATACGGTTAGCGCCTATTGTCAGTGAAATCGGAACTACAGTAGCCATGTGAACTACCGGAATGCCGTACTTCTCGATACCCTTAACCATCGTTGCACCGCAACGAGTACAGGTACCTCATGTAGAGACGAGGATAACAGCATCCACATGCTCATCAATAAACATCTGTCCAATCTCGCTGCCGAACTTGGCTGCAGAAGCAGTCGCTGTTCCGGTACCGGTAGTAGTGCAGAAGTAGTTCACAAGCTCGCCGAACTCGCCTGCTTTTTCCAGTTCTCTTAATGCGTCCAACGGAACTACCACGTTGGGGTTGGCCATGGCAAACTGACGGTCATATCCGCCGTGGATGGTGGTAAACTCATCCGGCGACAGACGGTCCATGCCGGTGATGTCGTATTTGCCCCACTTGGTGGCGTTGGAGGACTCGATATGGTCAGGGTTGCCGGTTGGCACGATACCGCCGGAGGTAACCACTGCAATTTTTGCGTGCTTAATATCCTTAACAGGCTCAGCGGGCGCAACTCTGTCAAACTTAGGCATAGGAAGGTCTGTGCCGTATTCCTCGCCCTTTAACTTCTTAACCAGCATCTCAAGGGCACGCTCAGAACCTCTCTTCTCAGCGAAGTAGTTCACGCGGATTCCTCTCTCGATGTATCCTTCTTCCTTCGGTCCAAGGATTTTAGCGCCTGCCGCCATCTTCTTAATGAGGGCTGACATAACAGGAAGTACCTTTGGCATACCTGCTGCGGAGTTAGGTGTTTCCACAATGATAAGGTCCTTGCGGAACATATCCACGCCTGGATTCTCGATATACATACCGGTGATAACCGGGATGCCCAGACGCTCTTGCCCTGTCACCAACACAGACAAATCAAAGTTTTTGTACAGGCAACGCCGTAACGTCCAGCATTGAATGCGGGGCCTGCCACGAATACATCAGGCTCACATTTCTTTACCATCTCAATGATGGTATCGGTTGCAGCGTCCAGATTCTCTCCGAAATAGTTGTCACCGCAGATAACGGTTGATACGATTTCATAATCCTCTCCCAGTGCAGCCTTAAGTCCCTTACCTGGTCCTACGACCCCTTCCCGAAGCTCAGGGGTATAATCGGCTTTTTCTTCACCGCCGATTCCGGCAAAGAACTGGTTAATATAATGTACTATTTTATATTTAGCCATCTTTCCATCTCCTTTATTTTCGATTAATAGCCTCTAGCTGCCAGCTTGTTGAAACCATTGGCAATGGTGGAGGCGATGATAATCTGAAGCTCTGCCTCAAAGCTGCCGTCCGGGTTCTTACAGCCGTCCCAGCCGCCAATCTGCATCTCGATGAAGTCCTGTGTTCCGATGACCTTATCCATGGCCGGGAACTGGAGTGTGGCATTACCCTGTCCACAGGATGCCAGTGCGTCGGCTTCCTCGCAAACGTCTGCCAGGGACTGGGACTTTCCGTCCTTGCCCGGGAACTCGTCGGTTATCAGAACCACCTTGGTTCCTGCGCGCTCTACCTTGCGGCAGTTCATCATCAGGTCGGTATCAGGATTGCCGTATCCCTCCTCGGTAATCAGCACACCGTCTAATCCCATCCAGTTGCACAGCTTGGCAACCATGTCGGAATGACGCTCTTTGTCTGCCAGGAATACGTTCTCATTGGTCAGGATAACACCCATGAAGTTGATATCCTTGCCATGGTGCTTATAGCAGTCCTCAATAACCGGATTGTGGAAATGATGGTAAGTGGTAACCTTGTCACACGGGGCAACACAGTTACCGGAAACAATAGCGCCGTCCATGATTTCCGTTGGATACATAAAGGTGGGGATGAACTGCTTTGCATCCACGCCGTAATAATATGTATCATGCAGAAGGCCCTGTGACTGCAGCATGTGAATGTAGCCTACCTTTGGAAGGTCCGGATACATGGCAGCCTGCTCGAAAATGGGCTTTGTCTCATAAGTAATGATTTCATCAGGCTCCAGCTCTCTTGCTGCCTCGCCTACATAAGCAGCTACTTTTAAGCCTGCCATACGGGCAGCCTTCTCATATACATGAGTCTCCAGGCCGTCGGCCGGCTCCACTACAACGCAGAGGTTATAGGTCTGTGAGAATGGGCAGTAATCCGCAGCAGGGCCGCTCATGTCGATAACGCCCTCCTGGAATCCTACGATTTTACCAACAGTCACCACACAGCAGCCTTCCAGTGCGTGTGTTCTTCCGGTTCCCACCTGCGGGCTTACCTTTCCGATCACGCCTGGGAAAATCTCTCCGCCGCTGACCTTAACCCTTGGCTCAATCACGTCCTTAACCGGTGTAATCCTAACGGACTCACCTGGCTTTGCAATGTCAACGTGGCAGCCGGTCAGCTTATCGTCTTCCAGCACAAGCTTTTCAACTTCCTCTTTGTTGACATAGAGCACTCCGTCTTTCACGTGAGTCTTGTCATCGAATCGGATATCTTTGATAAAGATTTTTCCCAATTCAAGCTTCATATGAAATACCTCCACTTCTTTATATTTTACTGCCTGATTGTCCATGATATTTCCATATATCTAACCTGGCAGCCACAGCAGTACTCTTTCGGTTACAAAATTTGGGGATTGTGCAAAAATGATATTTAAAAATAGTAATCGCGATAACTTATGTCTATAATATAACATAAGTTATCGCGATAATCAATGGAACTCTTGACGCCTATTGTTATTTTCTGTAGGAATAGTTTTTTTCGTCAATTTGTTATAAATTTGTCATGTTTTTTGTGTATATTCACTACTTGGGTGTGAAATCATAGGCATAGCACTGTGTGATTTCCTTGCTCTCCTGAATGAACTGGTTTACCAGCTCCGGAATCTCTTCCTGACTGACGCCGTGCTCCTGGACAAACTTAAAATATCCCAGAAACAGGGTGCATATGATATGATTCAGCTTTTTTGCATTTTCCTCTGAAATTTTGCCCTCAGCCACCAGAAGCCTGCATATATAATAATCCCTCTGGTAATAGCTGGGTATCTCAAGCATCTCCTTGATGAAGGGGCTAACCTGTATGATGGCATCCGGAAACATCTCATAGTATTCCTTAAGGGCCTCTCCCAGGTCCCGGTTGATGTTCCGGTAGAATACAGCCTCAAAAGCCTGGGGCTTTTTAAATGCTTCCTTTGCATAGGAACGCCATATGCCGAAATGCACGTCCCAGATATCATTCCAATCCTTCTCACATTTTGACAAATCCAGGATATACTCGTTGAGCGCATCCAGCTGGGCATAAAACAAAAGCTCATCCAGGTTCTGAAAATACCGGTACATACTGGCGGATGAACATCCCAGCTCTGCCGCAATACGCCGGATGCTGATGGCCTCCACTCCCTCCTTCTTTATAATTCTGCTGGCCTGAACCACATAATCCTTCCTGCTCAAATCTTTAAAGTAGGATGTTCCCACATTCTTTTTCATGACTTCCTCACATTCGGTTCCTTATTATCCCTATAATTTAGGGATTACATTCTCTATCATTGACAAATCAATGGTCTTGTAATCGTAGGCAATCTTCTCATCATACTTAGGCACCTTCTTAATGGCGGTCCACTTATTGAACGCCTCTATGGCTTCCTCAATCAGACGGATATCCCCCGCGTCACTCTTTCCGGTTTCACTGTATAAAAGGATGGTCCTGTAGGGCGTCTGATTGGGCTTTAAACTGGAGGCCTGGGGGTGGGTCAGAAGCTTGTGGTTTGTATGAATCAAATCCCTGGTCTTTAACAGTACCTCCTCGTAGGTCTCCACCGGAACAACCTGGTCTACCTTGTCTCCCCATTTTTCTGCTGCCCGGTCATTATTGGTGACCAGAATACATTTACCTAAATCAAACATTGTATCCCCTCCTGGTTATTATTATTTGCTGTCTTCCTTAACATCTCTTTAATATATTACATCAAATTACATATTCCGTCAATTTATCCCGTACACCATAAACCCATGCTTTCCTAAATTATATCTGTAAAAATGCAAATCCCGTAAAAAGTGCTGCAAAGCCATCGAAATCCTTCAATTGCTGTTGCAGCACCCTGAGTCAAAAGAAATATTCATATGGGTAGTTCCGTGAACACTATTTGCTGAAATATCCGTGATACAGCTGGAAAAAGTTGTCCGCCGTGCAGCCCTCACCGCCGGAGAACTCCACCACGTCACCGGGCAGCTTCTTAAGCTTCACCGTGTGTTCCTTTACGTAGGGCTCATAGATTCCCAGGAACGCCTTTGTCTTCTTCTCCTGGGCCAGCCTGCTCTTTCTGGCAGCCGTGGCCTCCTGGTCATAGGCATTGACACACTTCTGGATATAATATCTTCCGCCCTGCTCCAGTATCCCGCTGACCTGGTCCTGCTCCAGCTCAAATGCAGCACTGTCAAGGCCATCCATGTCCTTCTGCCATTCCAGTGTCCTGTCTGTCCGGCTGTTCTTTGAATATTTTGCGGCAATGGCTCCAAAATCCGCTTTTTCTGCCTGGGTAAGGGCCAGCACGTTCTCTGCTTCCTCCCTGGAATCCAGTTCAATCTGCTGGATGCCTATTACCTTTGCCTCCGCGTCACTGACCTCCAGGTTCTCGTTTTTTGTCAGCTCCGCCACCAGCTTATCCGCGCGGTAGTATTCGCAGTACAGGTCATACACCTCGTCCTGGGATACATCCATAAACCTGCGATCCTGCTCCGGTAAATTTCTGTAATATTCCTGGGCAAGGGACTTAAGGGCATCCCTTTCCTGGCTTGTAAGTTCAATTCCCTGTTCATCCGCCATCAGATTGGTGGTTGCCAGCTCAATCAGGAACTGCTCCACCTGGCCCATCAGCTTATCCTCAAATGTATTGCCGCTCTCGTCCGCCTTCACAGACCACAGTTCGCTGGTATATATGTTCTGGTACCGGTTGCGCTCTGTGATGGCAATAACCATCATCTGCCCCCTGGTGTACTCCTTATCCACGGTTCTGGAGCCGGTTGCTGCAGCTGTCTTCCTGGAACACCCGGTAAAAACAGTCAGTGCCAGGACCGCTGCCAGGCACAGTGTCAAGGTCCTTTTCCATCTCTTCCCCCGTCCCTTGTATATCCTGCTTCTGTCCACTGTCACGCTCCTCTCACAGCAGCCCTTTCAGTATCTTGAGGACTCCGCCCCGCACATTGCTGTCCGCCTGGAATCTGGCTGCCCTGCGGACCTCTTCCCTGGCATTGGCAACCGCAAAGCTGTAATAGGCCTGGTTCAGCATCTCTATATCGTTGAGCTGGTCCCCGAAGGCCATGGTCTCCTCCACCTTAATGCCCAGGCTCTCCTGTATGGTGCGCACGGCCCTGCCCTTGTTCACATCCCTGGCCATACAGTCCATCCACATGTCACCGGCGCAGGCCATCTTGGCCTGGTCCCTAAACTCCTCATATATGTCCCTGGTGGCTGCCTCGATTCCCTCCTTCTTATAAATGGAAATCTTCACACACGGCTCCTCCAGCTCCAGCACGTCCCTTACCCGGATAACATTAAACTTATAGCCATTGGTCAGCCAGTCGTACAGGGCATCGTTCTTAGAATCCAGATAATCCCCGTTCACACCGGCATAAACCATCTCCAGCTCCGGATGCATACGTACCTTCCGGATGATACGGTGGGCCAGCTGGCGGTCCATGGTGTAGGCATACAGGCATCTGCCGTGGCAGCCCACGTACGCCCCATTGTTGGCAACATAGAATATCTTCTTCTTTACCGGCTCAAACGCGCTTTCCACACTGGCCCAGGGGCGTCCGCTGGCAACCACAAACTGCATTCCCTTTTCACGAAGCCTGAGAATAATGTCAAATACCTCCGGATCCAAATCCGGGGATCCGTCCGGTACAAGGGTTCCATCCACATCCGATACAATCAGCTTAATCATCTTCCCTGTCCTCCAAAAGTCTTTTTATCTCCTGATAGAGACGTCCCACGGGCAGTCCCACCACGTTGGCGTAGTCCCCGTCAATTCCTTTTATATAGGCGGCAAACCTGCCCTGAATTCCGTAGGCCCCCGCCTTATCCAGGGGCTCACCGCACTGGGCATACTCCTTCATTTCCCCACAGGTCATAGGGTATACATGGACATCCGTGCGCTCCGCAAATGTAATCCCATGGCACCTGTCCTTCCCCTGGCACAGCAACACCGTCACACCGGTGTATACCTGATGGGTCCTGCCCTGAATCTTCTCCAGCATCTCATAAGCCCTCATGGGAGTTCCCGGCTTTCCCAGTATCTCATTTCCCACGGAAACCACTGTATCAGCCCCGATCACCATGGTGCCCACGGGACATCCCGACGCAACGTCCTCCGCCTTCTGTCTGGACAGCTCCATGACCACCATATCCGGCTTCTTCTCCCTGGTTTCCTCCTCCATCCGGCTGGGCCTGATTTCAGGCTCCAGGCCAATCTGTGCCAGCAGTTCCTTCCGTCTGGGGGATGCCGAGGCCAGCACGACCTGATATCCTCCCCAAGTATGTCTCATATCCATGTCTTTCTCCTTTATTCAACCCGCCGTAAAACAGGGGCGGCTCAAAACGACGAAAAGACTGCTGCATGTAGACCAATGGTAACAGCCACCTGCAGCAGCCTTTCATCCAATTAATATATCTTCAGCCGGCCCACTGCCGGCGCATCTTCATCTTCCATACCGCCCAGGCGCAGGCGAAAACAGCGGATGAAATCCACCAGATAGAACATGGTAAGTCCTACCGCCAAAACGGGCCCTACATGGCCGGGCAGGCTGAACACGGCAGCACGAACCCTTATATCCAGAAAATAAAAGAAAAACAGACCCAAAAGTCCCCACCCGAGGCTGCTTTCCAGACAGATCATTCCTTTGTAATTAAAGGGTTTGCGGCTGTAGTCCCACCAGAAGGAACCGAACAGCCGGACCATAATATTGGCTGTGACCAGTTCCATGGTAGTAGCCATGGCCATGGACGCCGTGTAGAGCTCCATGGGGCTGCCCGAAACGGGCCGCAGCAGCATGCAGGCGCCCAGGGCGCCGAACCCATATATGACGCAAAAGGGGCCATGGCCAAAGCCACGGTCCACTACAGGCCGCTTATATTCTGCACTCAGCACAATACATTCCAGCAGGTAACCAAGAAAACTATACATAAAAAACCAGTTGATGAAATCATAAACATTCATGGTATCTTCTGTCCTTCCTGTCTAACATGATACCCCCCGCCGTGTTAATAGCAGGAATTCAGGGCCAGAGCCAGCCCGATTCCCAATATAGCCCCTGCCAGAACCTGCAAAGGCGTGTGTCCCACGTACTCCTTAAGCTTCTCCTGAAGCACTTCCGCATTGAGCTTAAGGGGATTCTCTGAAAGGATGGAATTCAGCAGCTTGGCCTGTTTTCCGGTCTCACGCCTCACTCCGATGGCATCATACATGACAATCATGGAGAGCACGAAGGACACGGCAAATTCAAAGGAGCCGGCCCCGTATTTAAGCAGGGCCGCTGTGGTCAGGCCGCAGACCGTGGCAGAGTGGGAACTGGGCATGCCGCCTGACCCCACCAGGCGCTCCGCGTTAAAATTCTTATTCAAAGCAAAGTCAATCAGTGTCTTTAAGAACTGGGCAACCACCCATCCTGTAACGGCACTCATAAGAAGCTGATTGCCAAGCATCTGTGTCCATACATTCATAATCGGATTATTCTTTCCCCTTTCAAACGGGCTCCGGGACGGTTTTAGCAAAACGTATGATTACCGTCTGGCCGGCTGCGCAAACAGGCACATCCGAATCCAGTGCTTAAACCGGGCCGTGGCTTCCACTGTACTGCAATATTTATCCGCGCAAGTAACTGCATATCCTGCCTTGGATGCGGGAGGGACAAGGGTCAGGGGCCACATATGCCTCAGGATTATCATCCGTTCCTCCCCGGTCAGCCGGAAATACCGGTCTGCATTCGCCAGGGCTGCTTTCGGGTGGGTAAATCCATGAAAATACTGGCCCGTCTCCTTAGCATGGGTATGCCAATCGTATAAAAACAAATCATGGAGAAGCCCTGCCCGAGCAGCGCTTCTCCAGTTTCCTCCCAGCTGTTTGCACAGCTTATATCCAAGGTATGAAACCTGCATACAGTGGGTCTTGCATGTGGTAGTCCCGTGCTGTATGTACTGGTCCATGGACTGGAATACAGGATGGCACAGTATGTCTCTTACGCACTCCATGTATTCCTCGTCTTCTGTTATCTCTGAAACCACTGACGGCTCCATATGGGCATCACACCTTTCTTAATTCATCAGCATATTATCCGACATTACAGGTCTGTTGTCAATATCCAATCAGCCAGTCATAAAGTTCCTGGTACTTGGCGGCAGAGGTCCACCAGGAATAATCCTTGGCCATAGCCCTGTCGATAATCTTATTCCACTCCCGGCGTTTGCTGCTGTAGACATACTTGGCATAGCGCACGCTTCCCAGCATCTCATGAGCATTGTAATTGGCAAAGGAGAATCCTGTGCCCGTGCTCTCGTATTCATTATAAGGCTCCACTGTATCCTTAAGACCGCCTGTCTCCCTGACAATGGGAACCGTGCCGTAACGCAGAGCCATCAGCTGGCTCAAGCCGCATGGCTCAAACAGGGAAGGCATAAGGAATGCGTCGCTTGCTGCGTAAATCTTATGGGACATGGCCTCTGAGTAGTAGATCTGGGCCGATACCCGGTCATGATACTTCCAGTCATAGTGGCGGAACATGTTCTCATAGCGCTCCTCACCTGTTCCCAGTACCACCAGTTGCAAATCATCGTTGCACAGCTCATCCATGACGCACTGAATCAGGTCAAAGCCCTTCTGGTCCGTAAGACGGGAGACGATGCCGACCATAAACGTCTTCTCATCCACCGGAAGGCCTAACTCCTGCTGAAGCGCCTTCTTGTCCTTTACCTTTTCCTTGCGGAAATTCTTAGCATTATAGGTCTGGGCAATATACGTATCTGTCTCCGGATTAAACTCATCGTAGTCAATGCCGTTTACAATTCCCCTGAGGCTTCCGGCCCTGGAACGCATAAGGCCGTCCAGTCCCTCGCCGTAGAATGGCAGCTTAATCTCTTCTGCATAAGTGTTGCTGACCGTGGTGATGGCATCTGCATATACGATACCGCCTTTTAACAGGTTTCCGTCCTTGTAGGCTTCCAGCTTATCCGGCGCGAAATAATAATCCGGCAGTTCTGTAAAGCGCTTGATGGTTTTCACATCCCACACACCCTGGAACTTCAGGTTGTGGATGGTGATTACAGACTTCATATTGCAGAAAAATTCTCCCTCGTGGAACTTATCCTTGAGAAGAACAGGAATCAGTCCTGTCTGCCAGTCATGACAGTGCACCACATCGGGCCGGAATCCAATCACAGGCAGAGCTGATAAGGCTGCCCGGCAGAAGAAGCAGAACTTCTCCAAATCCCAATACCAATCCCCGTATGGCTTTGCCCCGTTAAAATAACTCTCATTATCAATAAAGTAAAAGGTTATACCCTCGTGTACGTACTGCAGGATGCCCACATAGCGGCTCTGTCCCAGATAATCCATATAGAAGTGGTTTACATATTCCATCTTGTCACGCCACTCCTGTTTGATGCAAAGGTACTTGGGAATGATGACCCTGACATCAAAATACTCTTTATCAAAGCATTTTGGCAGGGAGCCCACTACGTCTGCCAGTCCTCCTGTTTTAATAAACGGCACTGCTTCTGAAGCTGCAAATAATATTTTCTTCATCAAAACCTCCCTCTCCTGACGAACAGGTTCCATATGCCTTTCTTAATAGTATACCTTACTTTTCCGAAATTAGGAAGTTCTTTCTGATGAATTTGTCTTAAATTTTTTTGTATTCCAAGAGTATTTTATCCGATATCAGCGCAATGAATTCAGAATTGGTAGGCTTACCCTTTCCGGTACTGATTGTATAACCGAAAACTTCATCGATGGTTTCCATCTTGCCTCTGCCCCAGGCCACCTCGATGGCATGACGTATGGCACGTTCCACCCGGCTGGCCGTTGTCTGGTTGCGTTTGGCTATGGCCGGATAGAGGATTTTCGTCACGCTGCTCATCATTTCCTGGTCTTCCACCGACATGGCGATAGCATCTCTCAGATACTGATATCCTTTAATGTGGGCCGGTATGCCCAGCTCATGAAGCATCTTTGTAATGTCTGTTTCCAGATGCTCCTTCATGTACTCCTCCCTGGTGATATGGGATTCTTCCCCCGGCTCAAAAGGAGCCGTTAATACTTTTCCTGCCGGCTGTTTATCGGGCAGTTTTCCAATATGACGAATCTTGTTTACCAGGATTTCCTTGTCGAAGGGTTTCATCAGATAGTAATTAGCTCCCGCCTTAAAGGCATCTTCTGTCATCTGTTCTCCACCCACTGCACTAAGTATAATGAATGCAGGATTTTTCAGGAAAGTATGCTCGCTTTTCACTTTTTCCACTACGGATATACCGTCAATTTTCGGCATTACCAAATCCAGCAGTACAATGTCCGGCGTGGTGTCAACAATCATGTTAATGGCATCAGCGCCATTGTCTGCCTTTCCAATTACAGATAATCCGTCTTCTGCGTTAATCAGTTCATCCAGCGTATTCAGAATCAGCGGATTGTCATCGACAATCGCAACATTCAGCTTTTCCACTTCCTTTTACCTCCTAAAATTGTTTGCCTGTGCTGAACTACCTGCCAATCAATCGGTAGCTGCTATTCGACCATCTTAACATCAAATCCATCTCCTTCGTCAATATAACTCCTGGCGAAATTAATTATATATGGTCCCCATACCATATAGCAACGATTCGTGGTCGCAATTTTAGACACGCATCGAGATTAAATTGTATCATTTTTGGTGTCATTTTGCAATTATTAATTATATCGATTAACATTTTTGTAACAAATAATTGGTTTTTTTACAATATTTTACTTTAATTCGACACCTTTTTTGTAATTTCAGCACGTTGAGGTTCTAATCCATTATATTCTCACAGGCTTGATTATAGAACGCAAACATCTCTGTTTTTCCTCCTGATATTTAAAACTTTGGCAAAACTGCGGGAGGGGGCGAGACGGGATTTGTCGAAATTTGTTGGAGAGGGTGGGTTGACGGAGGTGGGGAGGTTGGGACAGAGGTGAGAGCAGAGATAAGGGCCGAAAAAAAAACAGGGATGATATTTATGAATTTGATAAGATATGACAGATGGGGAACGGATTTTGTAAGAAATTTGCAGAAACTGATTTTGAGGTGGTATCTGCAAGCCGAAGCGTATGAAATATCAATCCACAGCTTCTTCGCAGAAGCCGACGCAAATACATCCAATACCGCTTCATATATCATTGATTTTTTGTATGTATTTCATAATCATATTCCACTATTTTACAGTTTTTATCCATATTCCCCCAGATTGTCCCTAAAAGCTGCCAGAAAACAGTTGCAAATCTCTCCTGCTTTTCATGTTCACTTGACATTCGCACTACTATATAGTCCACTTTGTGCTGATATATCACCTTCTCCACATCTACCCGTGTTTTTATCTTAGCAAATCTTAAAATATTATTTTGATGGCATACTTCACTTATCATAATTTACATGCAATAGCTATGGCGAACTTTTTTCCAAGCGTTTTGTGCTGTATTTGCTTTATATCCTCATATTGAGAAGATTGGAAAAATAAGAGAAAAGTAAATTTAACAACTGTTTAGAAATACGTTTATGCACTGTTTTATTCTTGATATGAAAACCTTTCCTGGAGAAAACGAAACATTTCGGAGCTTGTTTTAAACTTCTTGCTCGAAAAGTTCGTTGTTTTGCAATAAATCGTTATTTTTGCGGACTCAAAACGAGAATGTTGTAATTTGAAAAATGATAAAAAACATTTTAGGATGATGAAAACAGCCAAACTGTTGCTGCACTGCCCTGACAAACCAGGCATATTGGCAGAAGTAACAGACTTTATAACGGTGAATAAAGGTAATATTATCTATCTGGATCAGTATGTAGACCATGTAGAGAATATCTTTTTTATGCGTATTGAATGGGAATTGAAAGATTTTCTGGTGCCTCAGGAAAAGATTGAGGATTATTTTGCCACTTTGTATGCACAGAAATATGAGATGAATTTCCGTCTCTATTTCTCCGATACAAAACCGCGTAGTGTGGACCCCATCGCTGGAGGGAAAGGTAAATTCTTGTTTGATCACCATGGAAACCCGGCTCCTTTTGTGATAGAATAGCAACAATATCAGTCTAGCCTAAGGCCCGGCGCCCGTCAATAGAAAGGAAGAGCATTATGACCGCCATTGACCGCTTTTTGCGCTACGTGACATATGATACCCAGTCCGACGAGCACAGCGACGCCATCCCCTCCACCGCCAAGCAGAAGGTGCTGGGCGCAGCCCTGGCCGAGGAGCTGGCCCAGATGGGGCTGCACAACGCCCACATGGACGAGTACGGCTATGTGTACGCCTGGCTGCCCGCCACCGCCGGGTGCGAGGGAATCCCGTGCGTGGGCCTTATCGCCCACATGGACACCTCCCCGGACGCGCCGGGGGCGGGGGTGAAGCCCCGCGTCGTCCGCTACGAGGGGGGCGACCTGGTGCTCAACGAGGAGAAGGGCATCGTCATGAGGGCCGCCGAGTTTGAGAGCCTGGCCAAATACAAGGGTCAGGAGCTGATCGTCACCGACGGCACCACCCTGCTGGGGGCGGACGACAAGGCGGGTGTGGCGGAGATTATGTCCGCCGTGGAGTACTTGCTCCAGCACCCGGAGCTCCCCCACGGCCGCATTGCCGTGGGCTTCACCCCGGATGAGGAGGTTGGGCAGGGTGCCGACCATTTCGACGTGGAGGGCTTCGGCGCGGCGGTGGCCTACACTGTGGATGGCGGCGAGCTGGGCGAGCTGGAGTACGAGAACTTCAACGCGGCCAACGCGGGCGTGTACTTCCACGGGGTGAACATCCACCCAGGCTCGGCCAAGAACAAGATGAAGAACGCAATCCTGATCGCTTTGGAGTTCGCGGGGATGCTGCCCCCGGCGGAGACCCCCGCCCACACCGAGGGGTATGAGGGTTTCTACCACCTCCACGACATGAAGGGCAGCGAGACGGAGGCGGAGCTGCACTACATCCTCCGCGACCATGACCGGGCCAGGTTCGAGGCCCGCAAGGAGTACCTGGGCCGGGCGGCGGACTACCTCAACGCCAAGTACGGCGCAGGCACGGTGGAGCTCGTCCTCAGGGACTCCTACTACAACATGCGGGAGCAGATTGAACCCCACATGTACCTGATCCTCCGGGCGCGGGCCGCCATGGAGGCCGCCGGGGTAACGCCGGTGGAGGTGCCCATCCGGGGCGGCACCGACGGGGCGCGGCTGAGCTACATGGGCCTGCCCTGCCCCAACCTGTGCACCGGCGGGGTGAACTTCCACGGGGTGCATGAGTATATCCCGGCCCAGGCCCTCACCAAAATGACCGAGGTGCTGGTCAATTTGCTGACGCGGCTGTCCTATAACCACATGTGCTCCTGTTGAAAGGCCCATATCTCCTT
>ENA-OPSG01000790-OPSG01000790.1-human-gut-metagenome-genome-assembly--contig:-NODE-790-length-18207-cov-17.260192_pt1 | contig 18207 bp, 14 predicted proteins | sample MGYA00241454_ERZ501900 | MGnify/ENA primary metagenome ERZ501900 (study PRJEB25962, sample SAMEA2042225) | human gut metagenome | biome: human gut; feature: human-associated habitat; material: faeces... | reverse complement strand
CCCACCTGTAAATACTGCACATTGGCTCCCGCTGGCAGCAGCTGTCAGTCGAAGACTGACTGAGGGTGGGTCGGAGTGCCGCACACTGGCGCCACCCCCCCCCAGTCAGCAAAGCCGACAGCCTCCGCCAGCGGGGGCAAGAATTGAAAGCCTGATATCCATGGAAAAACTCACCACATTGACCGGCGTGGGCGTGCCGCTGCGCCGCTCCAACGTCGACACCGACCAGATCATCCCCGCGGTGTTCCTGAAGCGCGTGACCAAGTCCGGTTTCGATGACGCGCTGTTCTACGCCTGGCGCCGCGACCCGAATTTCGTGCTGAACCAGCCGGAATATGCCGGCAAGGGGCAGATTCTCGTGGCCGGCCCCGAATTCGGCATCGGCTCATCGCGTGAGCACGCGGTGTGGGCGCTGCACGATTACGGTTTCCGCGTGGTGATCGCGCCGAGCTTCGCCGACATTTTCTACGGCAACACCGCCAAGAACGGCGTGCTGGCGGCCATCATGCCGCAGGAGTCCGTCGAACTCCTGTGGAAGCTGCTGGACGAGGAGCCCGGTCGTCAGATGACCGTCGACCTCGAGCAGCGCACCGTCACCTGCGGCGACGTGACGTTGCCGTTCGAGGTCGGCGATTACGTGCGCTGGCGCCTGATGAACGGCTACGACGACATCGACCTGACGTTGCAGCATGAGGACGACATCGCCGCCTACGAGAAGATGCGCGCCGAGAAGTTCCCGTTCAAGCCCAAGACCATCCCCGCCAAGCATTGGGCCGAGGAACCCATCCAGTCCGCCCGCGAGCCCGAAGAGAGCGACTGGGCGGGCCCGCTGAGCGACCGCGGCATCATCTGACCGATCGGGCCAGCCTCAGCCAGCGATGCCTTTGCGCCGGTGTTGGTTGAGCGGAGTGAAACCTGTTAATGTCGTATCCGTATATCGACCGGGATGTTGGCCGGTCATGATGGCGTGCACGGGCGTGATTGTCGCCCGCTGCAACGGAAGGGGCATTGATGGATTGGCATGCGTCCGTGTATGGTTCCCGCTCCGGCGGCGGCCAGTACCGCGACTTCTCCGACGGTGATGCCGACGATGTACCGTCTGTTTTTCGTTGAAATAGATACGATAGGCAACTAATTCACTCTCTATAGCCGGTCCGTGATGGTAAACAAAACTATATACATTCTCGGTTCCTGCCGCTGAAAATCCCGTAATATTGGCGAATTTGTTGTTATGTCCGTAAGCTTTCATTTGGGCATAAGTACGTGCCGGATAGTTTTTTTCACTTTTTTCTGAAGAGAGAATTATACGGAAACTTTTGTTGCTTTTGGCTGGCATATCGATAAGGAAAGCCAGTTCGTCAGCACGTGCGTCACCGTTCAGATCGTCCAGTTGGGACGGAATTTCTTTATTACCTTCCCATACAGTGGCGGATTTGATGTTGAAACCTGCTTTCAGGTTATTTAAATCTATCACTATCGGTTCGTCGGTCTTATTTTGATTCCATTCATTGCTGACTTCTACGGTCAGTGTCTTTTCGCCTTTTTGTGCAAAAGAGTTGGTAAAGCATCCTGCTAATAATGTGAGGACAATAATTGAGTGCTTTTTCATAATGATGTATAGTTTATTATTTTAAGCACGGATCATACGGATTACACAGTGTTAGTATGAAAACCGTGTTTATCCGTGCAATCCGTGCTTTACTATTTTTATAAATTAAGTGGAGAAATGCACTAATGGGTGTAAGAATTAGAAGTTGAGTTCTTCTCCTTGTGCCCCGATTTCAGCATGATTCTTTCCGTCTATCGTTACATTGGAAACATTTTGCATCTTCAAGTTCTTTCCACTTTTTAATAACTCTATTTTGATATTTTTCATATTAACTTCGTCGGCTTCGCTTAATACTACACCTTCTTTAGCATTAGATACGATGATATTCTCCATATTGATATTCTTGATTCTCATCTCAGGCAAGCCATTGAAGAACACAGCCCTGCCTGCTCCGTTACAGGTTACATCTTTGATAAAGATATTACGGAATATCGGAGTTTCTTCTGTTACAGGAGGGATGGTAGTTTCTGCTTTCTTTTCATCCTGATTAGGATCTTCACCACGACCTTTTCCACCATAGTATAAATTGAATATTAATGCTTCGTTCGGAATATTAATCATGTTGATATTGCTGATGTAGATATTCTCTACCAATCCGCCACGCCCACGATTACTTTTAAAGCGTAAGCCAACATCTGTACCCATGAAAGTACAATTGTCTACATATATGTTGTTTACACCTCCTGACATCTCACTACCTACAACAAAACCTCCATGTCCATGTAATACGGTGTTGTTCATAACGATAACATTTTGACAAGGTTCACCGCGTTTGCGCCCTTGTTCGTCCTTTCCTGACTTTATACAGATACCATCATCTCCTGCATCAAATGAGTTGTTGATAATCAATGCTTTATTACATGATTCCAAATCAAGAGCATCTCCGTTTTGTGAGTACCAAGGATTAGAAACTGTAACTTTATTAATTGTAATATTTTCACATGATAGCGGATGTAAGCACCAACTGGGTGAATTTTTGAATGTCGCTCCTTCCAGCAATACCTTATTACATTTGATGAAACTTAGCAATACAGGACGTAACCAGTCGCGCATGTAGTCCCAGTCAGAATCGGTAAGTTCTCCACGAGGTACGTTGAAGTTGTCTTTTGACAGGATAGCACCTTTCAATGCACCTTCACTGGGATACCAGATTCTTCCGTCGGTATCTACCACACCACCGGAGGCGACCAATTTTTTCCATTGGCCTTCAGTCAGTTTATCTTTTTTGGTCGGACGCCATGTGTCTCCATTTCCATCAAATACTCCGTGGCCTGTAATCGCTATATTTTCAGCATTACGTGCTGAAATAGGAGACTGGCAACGACGGGTTTCCAAACCTTCAAAAGACGTGTTTATAATGGGATATAGTGAATGGTCTGCACTGAATAATACTAATGCATTCTTTTCTGTATATAGATTCACATTGCTCAATAGTTCGATGGGACCGGTCAGCCACAAGCCTTCAGGAATAATGACTTTGCCACCTCCTTTGGCATTAACCTGTTGGATTGCATCATTAATAGCCTTTGTGTTTAAAGTGATACCGTCTGGCTTGGCACCGAAATCTATGATGTTTACCGAATAGTCTGGAAAAGTAGGTTGTTCAACTTTATCCATCTTGAAAGGGAGGCTTGTATAGATGGCGGGATCTATAATATCTTCTACAATAGTCGTAGACGGACAATTATTACATCCGGTCAAAAAAGGAATTAAACATGTGGCAGGAAGTAATAGAATCTTCTTTATTAAAGTAGTCATTGGTATTATATATGTTTAAGATTAATAATTATCTAGTTGATTGTTGCTTTAAGAAGTCTTATCACTCTCCCGTAAAAGACCCTCACGGGCTATTTACGGGAGCAGCAATAATGTTTCATGTTAACCTAATTCTAACCTTAAATAAATATTATGAAAAAACCTCTTAATTCGATGGCAAATATAGCTGAAAGAATTGTCCTTTATGTGCACTATTTGATAGAATAAGTGGATTTTTTGTTAAATTCTCATTTAGCTGAAACCTTAAATGGTAAAAATTAGTTTTATAATTGCATTATTTCTTCATTTGTGTGCAAAAAAAGCTATGATTAATTTATTTGTTTGTATCTTTGCAAACTAATTTAACAATAAAGAAGGTATGAGTTACAATTTGTTGAAAGGAAAAAGAGGTATTATTTTTGGTGCATTGAACGAACAGTCTATCGCATGGAAAGTTGCTGAAAAGGCTGTAGAAGAAGGTGCGTCCATTACATTGTCCAATACTCCGGTAGCTGTCCGCATGGGAGAAGTTTCTGCTTTAGCTGAGAAACTGAATTGTGAGGTAATTCCGGCAGATGCAACCAGCGTAGAAGATTTGGAGAATGTTTTCAAACGTTCGATGGAAATATTGGGTGGAAAAATAGATTTCGTTCTGCATTCTATCGGTATGTCTCCTAACGTTCGTAAGAAACGTACTTATGATGACCTCGATTATGATATGTTGAGCAAGACTCTGGATATATCTGCCGTTTCGTTCCACAAAATGATTCAAGCTGCTAAAAAGCTGGATGCTATTGCGGAGTATGGTTCAATTCTGGCTTTGAGTTATGTTGCTGCACAACGTACATTCTATGGATATAATGATATGGCGGATGCAAAAGCATTGCTTGAATCTATCGCACGCAGTTTTGGTTACATTTATGGTCGTGAACATCATGTGCGTGTGAATACCATATCTCAGTCACCGACCATGACTACTGCCGGTTCAGGTGTGAAAGGTATGGATAAGCTGTTTGACTTTGCTAACCGTATGTCACCATTAGGCAATGCTTCGGCAGACGAATGTGCAGATTACTGCATTGTAATGTTCTCTGACCTCTTGGGTGAGGGAAAAGACCTCCTCCCGACCGGAGTAGACAAAGAGCTCCCGGCCGCCGGCATCATAGACCAGAGCGGTGCCGCCTGCGGTGCTGACCACAGGATTTGTCATGGAAACGGCCTGATCCACAAAGGCCTGACCGCTGCCCGAATACAGCCGGATGGTGTTGGGGGAGCAGACCAGAAGATCTCCGTCCACGACGGCAAAGGCGTTGGAGGAGTCCCCAACAAAATGAAAGGACTCCGCCTGTCCGCTGTCGTTGCGCGCCAAGGTGCGGTAGGAGAACCAGCGCTTGATGAAGTCAAAATTCAGCTTGTCATAGTTGGCCACCAGGGCGACCGCGCCCACCATCAGGGCCAGTGTCACCAGAAAGGCCAGGAACCGGACAAAACGGTTGGGGCGCTTTTTGGGTTTGGGGGCGGCGTTGGGACGGCTGCCGTTGATATCTTCCATTCTATGCTCCTTCATGGATTTCATGCGGCAGAGGCATAAGCGGCACAGATAAAAGGGGCGCTTGTGCAGGCCCTGCAATAGAATTATTTTTTCGTTCCCAAATAGACTGACGTTATGGCGCAGAGGATGGCGGCGCCGATGGCGAACCACAGTGCAGCAGGCATAGAAATACCTCCAGAGTTCACATAAGGGCAGGAGAGTGAGCTATAGGACGTCCTCCTGATACCACAGTTTGGTCATATAGAGCCCCCCGGCGGGTACAGTAGGCCCGGCGGCGGTGCGGTTGCGGCCTTCCAGAATGGCGGGCACGTCATCGGGGGAGAATTTGCCGTCGGCGGCGTAGACACAAGTGCCCACCATGGCGCGCACCATGTTGTAGAGAAAGCCGTCGGCGCACACCCGGCACTCGATCAGTTCTCCGCTGCGGGAGATATTAAAGTAGTGAACCGTGCGCACGGTGGTGCGGGTTTCGGTGCCGACGCTCCGAACAGCCGCGAAGTCGTGGGTACCCACAAAGTGGGAGGCCGCACGCTGCATCACAGTCTCGTCCAGGTGTTTGGGATAGAACCAGGCGCGGTTGACGTAAAATGCGTTCCGTATGTGGGAATTGTAGATGCGGTAAGTGTACTCCTTTTTCAGGCAGGAGCCGATGGCGTTGAAGCCGTCGGGCACCTCGGTAGCCTTTACCACCACGATGTCATCGGGCAGCCGGGTGTTCACCGCCAGGGGAATCCGGTCGCAGGGGATACGGGAGGAGGTGCGGAAATTGGCGATATAGGTCTCCGCGTGCACGCCGGCGTCAGTGCGGCCCGCGCCGGTACATTTGACCGGGTGGCCCACCACCGAGGCCAGGGAGTGTTCCAGCGTCTCCGCCACGGTGACGGCGTTCTTTTGAACCTGCCAGCCGTGATAGGCCGTCCCCACATACATCAAGCGTAGCGCAATATTTCTCATAAAGCTTTAAAATCCCATTATTTTTTTCTTAAAGTCCAAAGTGCCGCAGCACGCCGATGCCGACACACAGAAGCACCGCGAAGACCAGAGCGGCGATGTCGATGCCCTTTAGCTTGAGCTGGCGCAGGCGGGTGCGGCCCTCTCCGCCGTGGTAGCAGCGGCACTCCATAGCAATGGCAAGTTCGTCGGCCCGGCGGAAGGCAGAAATGAACAGGGGTACCAGCAGGGGCACCAGGGCTTTGGCCTTCTGGAGCAGGTTGCCGGTATCGAAGTCGGCGCCGCGGGCCTTCTGAGCGGACATGATCTTGTCCGTCTCCTCGATGAGGGTGGGGATGAAGCGCAGGGCGATGGACATCATCATGGACAGCTCATGCACCGGCACATGGAGGGTTTTCAGCGGTCCCATCAGCTTTTCCAGACCGTCGGTGAGCAGGATGGGGGAGGTGGTGTAGGTCAGCAGGAAGGTGCAGGTGATGAGCATGGCGATGCGTAGTACCATAAACACCGCCGCCCAGATGCCCTCCGGGTAGATGGTGAAAATCCAGAAGGATACCAGCGGGGCCCCTTTCCCCCGGGTGTAGAACAGGTTGAGCAGGCCGGTGATAATGACGATGATGAGGATGGGCTTCATGCCACGCAGGATACTCCTGATGCCCACCTTGGACACAGCGATCAGCACCGCCAGCAGGACGAACAGGATAGCGTAGGATACCACCTGCTTGGCCAGAAACAGAGCCACAATATAGGCCACCGTGAACAGCAGCTTGGTGCGGGGATCCAGCCGGTGGAGCAGGGTGTTGCCTGGGAAGTACTGGCCCAGGGTAATGTCCTTCAATGCCACTTACACCGCCCCCCTTTCGCCGGAAGCAGACTGCTTCTGCTGACCGGCATGGCCCAGTTTGGCCAGGACGGCGTCTCTGGCCTGCTCCGTGGTGTAGACCGACGGGTCGATGTCCACGCCCATGGCCCGCAGGCGGTGGAACCCCCGGGTCATGGCGGGCACGCCCAAGCCCATAGCCTCCAGCTCGTCCCCGTGGGCAAAGACCTCCCGGGGCGCGCCGGAGAAGGGAATCCGTCCGTCGTTGATCACCACCAGCCGGTCCACCGTCCGGGCCACTTCCTCCATGGAGTGGGAAACGATGATGATAGTGGCGTTTTTGGCCGTGTGATAGTCGTGGATGTTGCCCAGAATAGACGCCACGCCAACTGGGTCCAGGCCGGCGGTGGGCTCGTCCAGTATGAGCACGGAGGGCTCCATGGCAATAACGCCGGCGATGGCGACCCGGCGCTTTTGTCCGCCGGACAGCTCAAAGGGGGATTTTTCCAGCATGTCCTCCCGTAACCCAACAAACTGGGCGGCCTCGCTCACCCGGCGGTCGACCTCCCCCTCGTCCAGCCCCATGTTTTTGGGGCCGAAGGCGATATCCTTATAGATGGTCTCCTCAAAGAGCTGGTACTCCGGGTACTGAAACACCAGTCCCACCTGGAAGCGGGTCTGGCGGGTGCGCTCCTTGCTCTCCCAGATATCCCGGCCCTCGAAGAGGACGCGGCCGGAGGTGGGCTTGAGCAGCCCGTTGAGGTGCTGGATGAGGGTGGATTTGCCCGAGCCGGTGTGGCCGATGATGCCCAGGTACTCCCCGCGGTAGGCGGTAAAGTCCACGTCCACCAGGGCCCCGTGTTCAAAGGGGGTACCGGCGGAATAGATGTGGCTCAGGCGCTCCGTCTGAATGATCGGTTCCAATGGCTTCATTCCTTTATCATTTGGTGCATGCCCGCAGGTCACGCCCGTGTTTGCAGCAGATCAAAGAGCGCCTGGGCACATTCCTCGTCGCTCAGTGCGTCCAGAGGAACGTCCACCCCCGCCTGCCGGAGCTGCCACAGCAGCTCGGTGGTCTCGGGGACAGTGAGGCCCACGGCCTTCAACTCCTCCACCCGCTGAAAGACCTCCCGGGGGGGGCCGTCGGCCACCACCCGGCCCTTGGCCATGACCACCAGCCGGTCGGCCTGGGCGGCCTCGTCCATATGGTGGGTGATGAGCACTACCGTCACGCCGGAGGAGCGGTTGAGCTCACGGATGGTCTTCATGACCTCCGCCCGGCCGATGGGGTCCAGCATGGCGGTGGGCTCGTCCAGCACAATGCAGCGGTGTTCCCGTACCAGCACTGAAAGATTGTGAGTACTGCTGCCATATGAAATCATACATACCGGCATCTCTTTCAGCGTTTCTATAATTCTGGCTTCCAACCCTGTATGCTTTTCCCAATTTAGATCGCCAATAACGCTGACCACAGACATTTCTGTTTCCATTCCTATTTCCGCATACTTATGTAATTCACGATATATCAGGCGTAATGTGTCGTTGCTACATTTCACAGCCAATGAAACACTCACATTAGAGGAAGTCGCTAAATAGACAGGAACCTTATATTTCTCGAACACATCAAATACTTTTCCAATAAATAGATAAGAAGTAAGAACCCCCAACGAACGAAGTTTGACAAAGACCACACCTCTGCGTGAAACAGCAGCTTTTACTTTTGTTCCTGTTTTTTCTGATGATATCCGTAATGTATCTTCCGGTGTTTTTATCAATACAATGGCCATACCGACGGTGCGCGCCAGCGGAATACATTCCGGATGAAGCAATGCAATGCCGCTATCAATAAAATTCTCGGCTTCACCGTATGTAAGAGTCCGAGTATGTTCCATACCTCGGAAACAAATTTCATCAGAACGTAAGGATGTTATAATTTCATCCGCATGGAATACAGCCCCGATAACAGTGGCATAATACTCATTTCCTATTTGTGGGAATAAATCCACTTCATCATATGCATTTTTACACAAACGGCTTTGGGTAATAAGAATGGGGACATCGGGACAGGCTTTCATCAGTTCTTCTACATTTTTTTTCACATACTTTATATCCGGTTTCCGATCAAGCCCTAGCCGCATGAAATGACATGAGTTCAAGATGAAGTTCTTTTTCGTACATTCTTCTAAATAATGTGACAGAATAAGAGAGGATATCATTGCTCCGTGAGCCATAATCTCATGATCGTCAATGATGTTCGGATTTTCATTACATAAACGGGAAATTTGATCGATGTGTACTTTTATTTCTTTGGCAGCTTCTGCTTTCTGCATTTCGGAGGAAAGAAGATTGTCCAGCCAATTTCCACAATCATTCTCGAAATCCTGCAATTGATTCATAACCTTTTCGATATCGAGATGGAATAAAGAAATAGAAACAGCTTGCAGCTTTTGGGCAATGCCGGTAAAAGTGTCGAGCACTATAATAGAACGTTCGTTCATGCTAATTACTTCAGTCCGATGTTTCAGTTCGGCAGCAGATTTAATATTTTCTAAATTATATACTTTCATTTTTGTATTGCATTTTATTCTTTTCGAGTTTCTTTTTCATTTTAACAGGCAAATTTCCATATTGGAAAGCTATATTCTTACTAGTTTCATCTTTATTAGTTTGTTAATCAGTTGTTTATTATTGTTTGCTCGCTACCTTTTCTATAAGTTGATAGCGTTATACTCTGTATAAATCAAAATCGATGCCATTACAAAAATTGCACTTTTATCTTTCGGCTATTTCATTTCCCATTTTAGAAAAAAGGCTTTCATATTGAAAATGTATAAACTAATTGACAAGTATATATCATATTGATAATAAGATATTTAAGTTGGTGGTATGACTTTTGTCATCTAACTGAAAAAAAGAATTATATAAAAATGAAATTGTATATCATATCAAACAGACTGCCCGTGAAGGCTGTCGCAGAACAAGATACCTTTGTTTTCTCACGTAGTGAAGGAGGTCTGACAACGGGCCTAAATTCCCTACAAGGCAATTACGAGAAACATTGGGTGGGGTGGCCCGGAATCTGTACAGACAAAGAGGAAGAAAAACAGGATATCTGTCACCGGTTGGAGGAAATGAATCTCCATCCCATATTTTTATCCGATGAGCAATATAAGAACTATTATGAGGGATACAGTAACAGTACCCTGTGGCCTTTATGTCACTATTTCTTTGCCTATATATTATATAGAAAGAGTTTCTGGCAATCTTACCAAGAGGTTAACGCTTTGTTTTGTCGGGAAATCATCCGCCTTGTGGAACCGGATGATTGGGTCTGGGTACAAGATTATCAGTTGATGTTACTTCCGGAAATGCTCCGCCAAGAGCTTCCCCGGTTGCATATCGGCTATTTCCATCACATTCCGTTTCCATCTTATGAGTTATTCCGAATTCTGCCTGAACGTGCCGAAATACTGAAAGGATTGTTAGGAGCCGATTTTATCGCATTTCATACACATGACTATATGCGTCATTTCATCAGCGCGGCCGAACGGGTACTCCATATGGATTTCAGTTTGGATGAAACCCGGATAGGCAGTCGCATTGTGCGCGTTGATGCACTTCCGATGGGGATAAATTATGACCTTTACCACAATGTGTCACAACAAAAAAATGTTTGGAAAGCTATAGAACGAACCCGTCTCTTGTTTGGCAAACATAAACTTATCCTATCGGTAGACCGTTTGGATTATAGTAAAGGCATTTTGCACCGTCTTTATGGATTTGCCTCTTTTTTGGAACACCATCCCGAATATCATGGCAAGGTAACACTGGCTATGGTCATAGTTCCTTCACGTGATCATGTAGGCAGTTATGCCGAATTGAAAACCCGGATTGACGAGGAAATAGGTTCTATCAACGGACGATATTCTACAATGAACTGGACTCCGGTCTGCTATTTTTATCATGGTTTCTCATTCGAAGAATTGGCTGCCATGTATTTTATAGCTGATATTGCATTAGTCACTCCTTTGCGTGACGGAATGAACTTGGTTGCCAAAGAGTATGTTGCTGTCAAGCAAGACAATCCCGGTGTATTGGTTTTAAGTGAAATGGCCGGTGCCGCTGTGGAACTGACCGACGCCTTGCTGGTTAATCCCAATGATACGGAGCAGATAGAAAATGCCATTTGCCGGGCATTGGAAATGCCGTTTGAAGAACAGAAAGAACGGATGCACCGTATGCAGTCTATTGTATCCGTACAGACTGTCAATAAATGGGCTGCCGATTTTGTAAATGAATGGCAGGAAGTGGCACACAAAAACAAAACCATGCTTCTTAAGAAGATAGGATCACAGAATATGCAGGAAATTCAGCATCAATACTTACATGCTAAAAAGCGTTTGATTTTATTGGATTATGACGGGACGCTGGTCCCTTTTCAGAAAAGGCCGGAAGATGCCTCTCCTACTCCGCAATTGCTGGATACATTGCAGAAACTGGCTGCCGACCCCTTGAATCATGTGGTAATAAACAGCGGACGTGACCATTTTACTTTAGAGAAATGGTTGGGTGCACTACCTGTTTCCTTTGCAGCCGAACATGGGGCCTTTTATAAAGAGAATGGTGTATGGCACAAGAATGTACACGCGCAGGAATGGAGCCCCGGATTACTTTCTATATTAAAATTATTTGTCAGCAAGACTCCTCGCTCCCATCTTGAAGTCAAAGAAACGGCACTTGCCTGGCATTATCGTGAGACCGATGCATGGTTGGGCAGATTACGTGCGCAACAGTTGGTCAATTCCTTGATATCTATTTGCTTGAAACAGAATTTGCAAATCATGCAAGGTAATAAGGTGATAGAAATAAAATCTCCCGAATTTACCAAAGGTTCAGAAGTAAACAGGCTTTTGCTTGCCACCCGATATGATTTTATCCTGGCAATGGGAGATGATACCACGGATGATGATATGTTTAAAGCCCTGCCTGTTACTGCTGTGACTGTAAAGATTGGTACAGCATCCGAGAGTGCACGTTACAATCTGCCCGTACAGACAGACACCTTGCCGTTTTTACAACGGATGACAGATAAAAGCGTGGTGAAAGCAGCCTTGAAAAGTGGTTTGAAAGGGCAGCTATCATCGGCTATAGATTTTTTAAAACGGATAATAAACCACTAACATTACAAAAAAATAACCATGGACAATTTGAATTACGGTGTAATCGGTAATTGCTGCACAGCCGCACTGATTTCCGAAAAAGGAAATATTGAATGGCTATGTTTTCCAAATTTTGATTCACCTTCTATTTTTGCAGCTCTTCTGGATCGTGAAAAAGGCGGGACTTTTGGTTTTGAAGTTTCAGAAGACTATCACACCATCCAATCGTATGTTCCCCATACCAATATTCTTTCCACTACTTTTGTGTCAGAGCAAGACGAATTTGCGGTAGTCGACTTTATGCCTTGTTATGAGTTATATGATAATAAGGAATATTATCGTCCGGCTGAGGTCTATCGTTATATTCACTGGATTAAAGGTCGTCCCCGCATTAAAGTCAATTACCATCCGGCTCCCGACTATGCTCGTGGAAAAGCGTTTTTTAATGTAACTTCCCGGTATATTGAAACCTATTCTTCTTCTAACAACAAGGACAGACAATATCTGTATTCCTCTTTGCCGTTGCAAGGTATCGTAGACCATCAGGAATTTATATTAGAGAAAGATGAATTTTTCCTCCTTTCATACAATGAAAAGGTGATACCTGTTGATATAGAGCGTGAGAAACTGGAGTATTGCCGCACGTTGGTTTATTGGTTGAACTGGACGGATCGTACAAGAAAGTTTACTATTTACAACGATATAATAGAGCGTAGTTTACTCACCCTGAAGATGATGTCCTTTTATAATGGCGCGGTATTAGCTTCTCTTACTACCAGCCTGCCCGAAGCTGTGGGAGAAGTACGCAATTGGGATTATCGTTTTTGTTGGTTGCGGGATGCCTCCATGTCCATAGAGACTCTTTTCAAGATAGGTCATGCCGATGCAGCCCGCAAATTCATGAAATTCATACAATCTACTTTTGTTGCCGAGCATGACACTTATCAAATAATGTATGGCATTCGTGGGGAAAGGAAATTGACTGAAGTTATACTCGACCATCTTTCAGGATATAAAAACTCCCAACCGGTGCGTATCGGCAATGATGCTTATCATCAAAGGCAGAATGATTCATTCGGCTATCTGATGGACTTGATTTACCAATATTACCGGTTGATGCCAGGTACATTGGATGAAATAGAAGATATGTGGGAAATGGTGAAAAGTATTATGACGACTGTGATGGAAGATTGGAGAAAGCCTGATAAAGGAATTTGGGAGATACGGGGTGAAGGACAGCATTTCGTTTCGTCCAAAGTGATGTGTTGGGTTGCTTTGGACAGAGGAGCCCGCATAGCCCGTATTCTGAATAAATATGAGAATAGCCGACGTTGGGAAGAAGAAGCTGATGCAATTAAAGCGGATGTTATGAGAAACGGATGGAAGGAAGAAATACAAAGTTTTTCACAAGCATACGGCAATCTGGATTTGGACTCTTCTTTACTGTTAATGGAACCTTATGGATTTATAGATGCTGATGATATTCGTTATCATAAAACAGTGAAAGCCGTCAAGAAATCCTTGTTACACAAAGGGTTGATGTACCGCTATAATACTCATGATGATTTTGGCTGTCCTTCTTCGGCCTTTACCATCTGTACATTTTGGCTGATCCGTGCACTTTATGTCATCGGGGAAAAAGACGAAGCACGCTGTCTGTTCGATGAAATTTTGCAATATTCAAACCATTTGGGTCTGTTCAGTGAAGATATTGATTTCGAAACAAAAGAACAATTGGGTAATTTCCCACAAGCTTATTCTCATCTGGCACTGGTAAATACTGCTGTGTTATTTGCGGAAGAAGATAAAAGGCTAATCTTTAAATAAGGAAAAATTTGGAGAATGACTGATAATCCGGTATCTTCGTACAATTAAAATCAGGAAAATGCGTATAACAAAAAAACGAAGCCCAAGGTTAATCTTGCAGTCTTTAGTAAAAAACGGATATCCATATATTATTATATGTATATGGTGTGTGTTGTCTGGCGGATGTGTTCAGAATAAATCCCAAGATTCATTGAAAACATTAAAAACAGAAATTCGACATATTATTAAAGATAAGAAAGCAACTATAGGAGTGGCTTTGATACTGGATGGAGAAGATACGCTGGCCATAAATAATGCCGAAAAATATCCCATGATGAGCGTTTATAAGTTTCATCAGGCATTGGCTGTATGTGATTACCTGCAAAAACGGCATATTCCACTTTCCACTTCCCTATATCTTGATAAAAAATATTTCAAACCGGATACATACAGCCCTTTGCGTGATAAATATCCCCAAGGCAATTTAGAACTTCCGATTAGTGAACTTTTAGTTTATACAATGCAGTCAAGTGACAATGTAGCCTGTGATATCTTATTCGATTATATAGGTGGTGTAAACGTGGTGGATGAATACATTCATTCATTGGGAATAAACGATGTTTCCATAACTGCTACCGAAGATGAGATGCATCAAGACATGGATGATTGTTACAAAAACTGGACAACACCAATGGAAGCAGCCAATCTATTGGAACTTTTTATGACTCAAGATTTCATGAGAAATGAATATACAGATTTTCTAAAGCATATTATGATAGAGTGTGGGACAGGCAAAGACAGACTGCCTGCTCCCCTTCCCGAAAGTGAAGTCAAGATAGGACATAAGACAGGAACTTCCGATAAGAATGACCGGGGAGAATACATTGGCATCAATGACATTGGCTTTGTAATTCTACCTGATGGAAGCCGATACGTAGTAGCTGTATTTGTTAAAGACTCAAAAGAAAATATGGAAACGAATGCTAAAATAATCTCTGATATTTCGGCTGCTGTTTACCGATATGCCGGGAATCGTTAAAATAGTGCTGTTTTGCACTATCTATAAAGACAAGAATGTTATAAATATAATATTATGGATTATCACATCATTAAAATATCTAGAAATAAAAAGCAATATCTGGACTTATTATTGCTTGGGGATGAACAGGAAACAATGATAGACCGGTATCTGGAGCGTGGTGACTTGTTTGTATTGGAAGATAATGGGATAAAAGCCGTGGGCGTTGTAACAAAAGAAGGTCCGGAAATTTGTGAATTGAAGAATATAGCGGTTACCCCTATTGCCCAGCGACAAGGATATGGTAGAAAACTAATAAACTACCTGATAAACCATTATTCAAAAGAATATACTCAGATGATAGTGGGAACAGGAGACGTTCCCGGTGTTCTTGCATTTTATAAAAGTTGCGGCTTTGAATATTCTCATTGTATAAAAGGTTTTTTCACGGAGAACTACGATCATCCTATCATTGACAATGGGGTTTTACTAAAAGATATGATTTATTTGAAACGTAAAATAGGTTTTTAAAAGAGTGGAAAAAGATCAAATACTGAAATATCTCCTAAATTTAAACATTGTTTTCTATCGTTTTTCAATGAAATAGGTGTATCTTTGCACTATGTTAAAAACTCGTATATCGGATTTGGTGTCGTAAACAATCTGTTCTCATAAATAGATTGTTTATTCGTGTATTCTCGGGATATTTTTTCGAGAGCAATTTCATATTACTATAATTTTATTTTTTAATTACACAGGGAGTATGGCTATGCTTTCAGTGTATGTTTAATATATTACGATAATGAATAATGACAACAATACAATTCTAGGATTCGATGTAAATTTGATTTGTGATTTTTTCTTAAATACGGAGCGACAAGGACCCGGAAGTCCCGAAGTAACTCTTAAAGCATTAAGCTTTATAGATAATCTTACCGACAAATCCCTTATTGCCGATCTCGGCTGTGGAACAGGGGGGCAGACAATGATCTTGGCACAACATGCGCCGGGGAAGATTACAGGCATCGACTTTTTCCCGGGATTCATTGAACGTTTCAACAAGAATGCCGAGAAACTGAATCTCCAGAATAGGGTGAAAGGCATAGTCGGTTCGATGGATGATCTTTCTTTTGAAAAGGACTCTTTGGACTTGATCTGGTCGGAAGGAGCCATTTATAATATTGGTTTTGAACGAGGCTTGAAAGAGTGGCGCAACTATTTGAAACCGGGAGGATACCTTGCCGTTTCTGAAAGTGTCTGGTTTACCGATCAACGCCCGGCAGAAATTCATGATTTCTGGATGAGTGCTTATACGGAAATAGATACGGTTCCCAACAAAGTAGCCCAGATACAAAAAGCAGGATATATTCCGGTTGCGACATTCATTCTTCCGGAGAATTGCTGGATAGAACATTATTTTGCTCCTCAAGCTAAAGCCGAGGAAATATTCAGAAGAAAACATGCAGGAAGCAGAATCGTAGAAGAATTGATAACATCCAATCATCATGAGGCTGAGCTATATAGTAAGTATAAAGCATATTATGGCTATGCATTCTTTATCTGCAAAAAAGGATTCTCACTGAGAAGGTGAGCGAATGACGATACAAAGAAGTATAAAAAGTGATTAACTCGGTTTAATAGAATAAATGATTCAACTTACTTTTAGGGAGCTTTTTCAGTCTCCCTAAAAGTCTTTATTATAAACGAGAATATAAAGCAAAATACTTCCAAAACGGTGCAGCCATCAATGATTGTTTCACCTCATCATTCAATAACAACGCTTTTACTTCTTCTTCATCCAGCAAATGCACTGTCAGATCTTCAGTTTCTTCCAAATGCTGGGTAGAGATTCGTTCTACCTCCGTAGCCAGATAACAATGAGTGATATTTGTCATGGTGCTGGCATTTGCTGAAATAGTCATAAGTTTTGTCCAATTTCCATTGCCATACCCTGTTTCTTCGTACAATTCGCGTTGGGCAGAAAGCAAAGGTTCTTCTCCGGTTTCACAAACTCCGGCGCAAATTTCATAACGTGTTTCTTTTATTCCGTGACGGTATTGGCGTACTAATACGAATTTACCCTCTTTGGTGATAGCAATTACATTTACCCAATCAGGATATTCCAAAATATAATATTCAGGAATTTCAACTCCTGTAGGTAGTTTAACCCGGTCACGGCGTGCGGTCAGCCAAGGGCGGCGGATAAGATATTCACTTTCAATAATCTCCCATTTTCTATCGTCTGTGCTCATATAATAAGTTTTTTGTTTTATATTCTACATTATAAAATTTATTCTTGCCAGTGGCTTAATTGATTATACCGGCAAAGGTACATTAATCCATTTGCATTAACTATAACACTCCCATTCTTTTTGAAGAAATTCAGGAATGAATTATGTAAATGATGAAAAGACTTTAGCTAACTTTGCAGACAATGATAAATTTTATTCAGACAGAATGGAAAATAGAATAAGTCCGGAGTCTTCTCTATGGAATCCTTGGCATGGCTGCCATAAGCTAAGTACAGGTTGCCGGCATTGTTATGTATATCGCGGAGATAGTAAACATGGGAAAGACAGTTCCATAATAACCAAAACCGGACAATTCAATCTGCCCGTGCGACGGAAAAAGGATAAGACTTACAAGATCCCTTCCGGCAATCTCGTCTATACTTGTTTTACCTCCGATTTTCTGATAGAAGAAGCCGATGAATGGCGTATAGAAGCATGGAAAATGATGCGGGAACGATACGATCTTCATTTCTTGTTTATAACTAAACGCATAGACCGGCTCGGCCAATGTCTGCCTCCGGATTGGGGGGACGGGTATGATAATGTTACCATTTGTTGCACCATGGAAAATCAAGACAGAGTGGATTACCGTCTTCCTCTTTATAAAGCAGCTCCTGTAAAGCATAAAATCATTATCTGTGAACCGTTGTTGTCCGCTATAAACTTCAAGGGAGAACTCGGTACATGGGTAGAACAGATTGTGGTAGGTGGAGAATCGGGCAAAGAAGCGCGTATATGTAATTATGACTGGGTATTGGACATTCGTCGGCAATGTATAGAAAATAATATAAGCTTTTGGTTTAAACAAACCGGATACAGATTACTAAAAGGAGAACGTGAATATAAAATAGCCCGTCAATTTCAACATACACAAGCTAGAAAAGCAGGAATAAACTATTCTAGGAGATCTAACGGCAATAATTATAGTGATTAAGAAAGTGTTTCATTTTGAAAGAGCCCCCTTTTCATTTTGGTAAGCTTTAGTCTTTGATGACACGCTTATGGCATTGTAGCTAAGTCGTTTGTTTTATTGGTATATTCTTTGCCTGTTATAAAAGGACTGATATTAAATATGCGGAAAATTGTTATATTGCCAATATGATAAAGTAACAAATGGAAGACAGAGAAGAAAGTGTACAGCATTTTTTAGATTTGATTAAACGTTCACGGCGTGGAAAGTTTAAAATCTATATCGGAATGATAGCCGGTGTATTTGTTCCTGGGAATGGTTCCCGCCGATGACAGA
>ENA-OPSG01000787-OPSG01000787.1-human-gut-metagenome-genome-assembly--contig:-NODE-787-length-18259-cov-4.055592_pt1 | contig 18259 bp, 20 predicted proteins | sample MGYA00241454_ERZ501900 | MGnify/ENA primary metagenome ERZ501900 (study PRJEB25962, sample SAMEA2042225) | human gut metagenome | biome: human gut; feature: human-associated habitat; material: faeces... | reverse complement strand
TTCAACTTCGTTGAAAGCCACACTTCGTGTGTCCGATTTATCTTTCGGTTCACTATTCAAAACGGTATCAGACTTAATCTATCTGATACCGTTTTTCTATCTTTATCTTTAAAAATCTTACAAATGGTATTGCCAACACCATTCCCATTAATCCAAAAAGTTTACCACCTACTGCAAGGGCAATTATTATTACAACGGGATTTAATTTAACACTATGACCTAAAACTTTAGGAGAAATAATATAGCCGTCTATTTGTTGCAATACTATAATTACAATGCCTACAATAACAGCCTTTGACACATCTCCATTTACTAAAGCCATAAATACTGAAAGCAGAAAACCAATCAAAGCCCCAAAGTAAGGAATAATATTAGACAATCCACTTATTATACCTATTATTAATGGAAACTTTATTCCCATTATTCCCAGAACCACACTTATAATAACTGACATAATAATACCGTCAGTAAATTGTCCTCTTATATAACCCGAAAAAGCATCGTCCATATCTTCAATATTTACAGCACAAAATTTATAGACTTTTTCAGGCAAGATTTTTTTACAATACTTCTTAAAACTACCAGAAATACTCTCCTTATCCTTTAAAAGATAAAAAGATATAATAAGTCCTAAAAGAACTGTGGCTATTCGCCCAAGAGTTCTGTAAAATATTGTTAATCTAATACCATTATTCATTGTATCGTAGATTTTACCCTTAAAAGTATTAATATAGTTAATTATAAAATCCAAATGATACCTTTCCAAATAGTAAAGTACATCTACATAGACATTTTCAATATTGTGTTTAAAATTTTCTATAATAAGATTCATACCCTCTACAAAAGTAATTTTACCGCCTAGTCTAATTTCCTTAATGGTTACATAGCAAATAAAGAGTATAAAACCCAATATTATTATATAGACTAAAAAAACACTTAAAAATCTATTCCTTATTCGTTCACAAAAAAAATCCACCATAGGATTAAGTACATAAGCTATGGCAAAGCCCAATATTAACACCGAAAAAATTGATGTAATATAGGTAAATATATTAACGGCACAATTATATATGCCACTTACATTTCCAAGGGCATAGACAACACCGTCTACAACAGCCTTAAAAATGTAGCATATCATAAATGTAAAAATAATATAAAAGCATAGCTTAAAATAACTTTTGTCCCACGGCAGATTCATTTAATATCTTCCTATTCTCTAATCTCAGCTAATACATTTAAGAGAAATTCCCAAGTTCTTTCAACAGATGGAATTTCTGCTCTTTCACTAGGAGAATGAATATCCAAAAGATTAGGACCAAATGAAACCATATCAAAATCAGGTACTTTTTCTGCAAAAAGACCACATTCAAGACCTGCGTGAACAGTTTCAACAACTGGAGCTTTGCCATATTGCTCTGTATAAACCTTTTCGCAAAGATTACGCAATGGTGAATCCTGTTTCATTTCCCAAGCCGGATAATCTCCTCTAAATGTAGTATTGCCCTTTGCAAGCTTTGTTAAACTCTCAATTTTAGAATAAAGTTCGATTTTCTTTGACGGAATATCACTTCTTATAGCACAAACCATTGATACACCATTTTCATCTGTACTTACAACACCTAAGTTGTTAGAAGTGTGTGGCATATCAAGTTCCAAATTCATAAACTGTATACCGTCTGGAATGTTATTCATAACTGTTAAAACTCTTGTTGTACTTTCGTCTGAGAATACCTTTGTTTTTTCAGTCTTTTCAACAGTAATAGTAATATTGTCATCAATGTTATAGTATTCATTTAAGAATTCAGCCTGTAAAAGTTTACACTGAACATCTAAATTTTCAATACTACTACAAGATACGACAGCCTCACTAATGCTAGGAATAGCATTATCCTTTGAACCACCACTTATTTCAGCCACTTCAATATTGCAATTTTCAACTAAACTTTCAAGTGTTCTAGCCATAAGTTTATTGGCATTAGCTCTGTATCTTACAATGTCAATACCAGAGTGACCACCCTTTAATCCTGAAATAGTTATCTTTGCAAATTCCTGATTTTTAGACTCTACATACTCTACTGGAACGACAGAATTTGTCTTTCTACCACCGGCACAACCTACAGTAAATATACCTTCTTCTTCTGAGTCTACATTTAATAAAATTCTACCCTCTAAAAGTGTCATATCAAGGCTACTAGCACCCAACATTCCTACTTCTTCATCAGTTGTAAATACAACTTCAAGAGCTGGGTGTGGAATATCGTCACTATCAAGAAGTGCCATACCCATAGCAACAGCAATACCATCATCAGCACCAAGAGTTGTGCCATCTGCTCTTAAATAATCTCCCTCATAAATCATTTTAATAGGGTCTTTGAGGAAATCGTGAACTACATCAGGATTTTTAACACAAACCATATCCATATGACCTTGAATTACAAAAGTAGGAGCATTTTCATAACCCTTTGTAGCACCTTTTTTAATTATTACATTATTGGCACTATCCTGATGAACCCATAAATTTCTTTCCTTTGCAAATGAAACAATGTAATCGCTTACACCTTTTTCATTTCCACTACCTCTAGGAATTTGGTTTATAGCCTCAAAAAACTTTAAAACGTTGTCACATTTCATTTTTTATCACCTCAAAATTATACAATTAAGTCCTATGGCATTACCATAGGACCTAAAGTTAGTATATTTATTATATTCAATAAATTTAAAATTAATTCTTAAAGCTGTGGATAGGAGCTGGAATTCTACCACCTCTGTTTACGAAATCAGCACAGCTAAATTTATTTACAGGCATAATAGGAGCATAACCAAGAAGACCACCAAATTCTACTGATTCGCCTACACCCTTACCAATTACAGGAATAAGTCTAACAGCAGTAGTCTTGTTGTTAATCATACCAATAGCCATTTCATCAGCAATGATACCAGAGATTGTTTCAGCAGAAGTGTCACCAGGAATGGCAATCATATCAAGACCTACTGAACAAACACAAGTCATAGCTTCAAGCTTTTCAAGAGTTAAAGCACCGGCTTCAACTGCATCAATCATACCATGGTCTTCACTTACAGGAATGAAAGCACCACTAAGACCACCAACACAAGAAGATGCCATAACGCCACCCTTTTTAACATTATCGTTAAGAATAGCAAGAGCAGCAGTAGTACCAGGAGCACCAGCGTGTTCAAGACCCATTTCATTGAAGATTTCTGCAATACTATCGCCAACAGCAGGAGTTGGAGCAAGTGAAAGGTCAATAATACCAAAAGGAACATTTAATCTCTTTGATGCTTCTAAAGCAACAAGCTGACCTACTCTAGTAATCTTGAATGCAGTGTTCTTTACAGTTTCGCAAAGTGTTTCAAAGTCAGCACCTCTTACACTTTCAAGAGCTCTCTTAACAACACCAGGACCACTAACACCTACGTTAATAACCTTATCTCTTTCGCCTACACCATGGAAAGCACCAGCCATAAATGGGTTATCTTCTACAGCATTTGTGAAAACAACAAACTTAGCACAGGCAATACAAGCATCGTCCTTAGTCATTTCAGCCATTTCCTTAATAGTATGACCTAACTGCTTAACAGCTGACATATTGATACCGTTTCTTGAGCTACCTACATTAACAGAAGAACAAATTCTGTTTGTAACAGTAAGTGCTTCCGGAATACTAGCAATTAAAGCCTTGTCGCTTTCAGTACAACCCTTCTGAACAAGAGCAGAGTAACCACCAATGAAGTTTACGCCAACTTCGTTTGCAGCTTTGTCAAGAGTCTTAGCAATCTCAACATAGTCTGCTGGATTTTTGCTAGCACCAACAAGAGCAATAGGTGTAACAGAAATTCTCTTATTTACAATAGGAACACCAAATTCCTTGCCAATTTCATCACCTGTGGAAACAAGCTTTTCAGCACTCTTAGTAACCTTATCGTAAATTTTTTCGTTTAACTTTTTCTGGTCTGAATCAACACAATCTAAAAGGTTAATACCCATTGTAATAGTTCTTACATCAAGATTAGCCTCTGAAATCATATTATTAGTTTCTTGTACTTCACCACGAGAAATCATAGATATACCCTCCAATTAAATTCTGTGCATATTGTCGAAAATATCTTCTCTCTGAAGTCTGATATCAACGCCAATTTCTTTACCGAGATTTGCAAGCTGGTCTATTACTTCTGATACTCTATCACTACAGCCAGTTAAATCAACAATCATCATCATATTGAAATAACCATTTACAATAGTCTGAGAAATATCTAAAATATTAATCTTGTCTTCTGCAAGATAAGTACAAACCTTAGCAATGATACCGACTTGGTCTTTACCTAAAACTGTAATAATGCCTTTCATCAAAAAAATCCTCCTTAGTGTAACCCTTAATGTAATATAAATTATATTTATACAATCATAGCATAAAAGGGTGTATAATTCAAGAATAAATTGTAAATTTATGTCTACAATTCTGTCTTTTCAATTTACTATTCAAACTTTATAAAGAAAAAAAGTAAATCGTCATTCTATTACAAAAAATGGAGATGTATAATTTATACACACCTCCAAAACAATTCACACAAAAATTATAAAAAATATCCTCTGCTCTTGAGTTCTTCATAGAATACATTTGCCGCATCTTCAACATCATATTCACAATATTCATAGTAATAGTCTTTTAATTCTCCAGTACTCATATTGCGAGCTCTGGAAGATAACTCCTGTATATTACTAAAAGCAAATGAACCCCTAGAATTAATATCTCTACATAAATCCTCAATTGACTTTCCTTTATAATACTCACTATATAAAGAGCCAAAAGTACTCATTATATCCCAAAAACCCATATATAAAACTCCTTTACATAAAATATATTAGATAAACTGAAATTTTTAAATCATATAATTGCTCAACAAAATTTCTCATTTCTTTTTTCCGTTAACAAATTTATTAACTTCATTTAGTAAAATATCTTTTGCATTTCTCGCTAAATCACGACCTGTTTGCAGGTCAATAGTATCCTTTTTTGAACGATTACAATGCTTACACATACACTGAAGATTATAAAGACTGTCACTTCCACCTTTATTTTTAGGTATAATATGGTCAATATCTATATCGTTTTTTCTAAATGATCTACCACATCTTACGCAAGTATACCAACCATATTTTGGATTTTCCTTTTCCAATCCTTTCTGTCTATAATTCGCCATAATACTCACCACCAATTTTTATATCAAAAAAATCATTTACTTAAATTAGATATTAAATTTTTTCGCCATACTTTATGGCATTTCATAAGTTGCTGTCTTTGCATAGTTGCCGTTTAATGATGAATTACCGGTAACAATCATTTTATTACTTGTAAAGCCTATTCTACAGCCATTTAATGTGCCACCAGAAATCTTATAAATATTAGTGCCAACATTATACATATAACCTCTGTTACTATTACTGTCATTTGTATAAATCACACCAACACTTCCGTCATCGTCATATGAAGAATACATATTTACACTAAATCTGTAACCCTTTGCAGAATATTCACCTGCCGGATAAATATAGTAGCTAGGAACTTGTGACTGTAATGAAACCTCTTGAGGTTTACAATTTACATATACATCATTGCCTTCATATGAAATGTGAGCCATTTTATCTTCAGCATTCCAGCTGATGTCTGCACCTATACTGTCAGCAATAGCTCTTAACGGAATATATAAACTACCACCTATTACCTGTTGTGGCACATCAGGATAAACTGTAGAACCATTTACATAGAAGATGCTTTCTCCTTTTGTAATTTCAATAGAAGTATCATCATCTACTATGTAGGCTGTGCCTGAACTACCTTCCCAATAAACCTGAAAACCAAGCTGTTCAAATACACCTCTTACTGGCACCATAGTCTTTCCATTTACTATAGTTCCTGTTGCACCAAATGTAGATAAGCTCATACTTAATGATAGTGCCACAGCGGAAATACTCAATAACCATTTTTTCATATCAATCACGCTCCCTTTCAATAAAACCCTTTGCCATTTTCAACTACCAATTCAAATCCTCTATTAACCTAAAGGACTATAGTCATTAATGTTATACATTGTAAGCTGATTACTTCCTGTGTATTCTTCATCACCATTATCTGTTTCAGATACTGTAGTCAAGTTTACATTAACACCATCATATGATATTCTGTCAATTCTCATATAGCCCATATGACTATAAACGCTGTATACGCCATTCCCGTCAGGTGCTTCGTATAACAGAGATGCCCCGGTATCAAATCCATTTAAAGCCTCGAACTCGCCATTATTTATTGTGTATACATATACTTTCCAATCTGAGTTATCAAAACCTGTTGAAATAAGAAGTTCCTTTACTCCATCACCATTTAAGTCACAAAGAGCATATTCTCCGTCACTTCCATAGTCGTTACGCAACTGCTCTAATGGTTCTTTATATGCACTGTAATCTACTTGTTTTGTCATTGCAGAAGCGGCAATTACAGCACCCGTTGCTTTTATACCCATAGCATTTTCACCTACAGCCATACTAAGAGGTATGCCATATATTGTAACTGAATCACCCTCATATAAATCAATACTACCTATGTAATATACAAGAAAGGAATTGAAATTATCATCCATTAAAGACATTTCCGTAATAATATCTTTAAATCCAGTTTTTTCCGGTTTTAATTCTCTTATTTCTGATATATTTGCATTTACACATACCATACTATCACCATAATTTTCAACGTTCTTTGATAAATGCTTGTATTCAATGCTATAATTCACATAATTATTACAATCAGATATTGATTTAGCAGGAAATAAGTTAGGATGTTCAGTAATAAAAGTTTTTGCCTTAGCATTTATTGTAAAATCTATTGATGAAATTTTACTAAGTTTGTTGTAAATATCAATAGGTGTAGAACTGCTTGATGTATCACTACTCTTAACAGTTGCTGTAGTTTCCTCAATTTCAGACGAAGATGATGTCGTTTTTACTTTTGAACTTTTACTTGAATCAGAGCTATCCGAACAAGAACCAAGCATAGAAAAAAGTACAAATAAACAAACTACACCAATTACAATCTTCAACCATAAAGGCTTTTTCTTCTTTTTTTCCGGTTTTGGTTGTTCCTGTTGTTGTACTGGTGTTTCCTGCTGAGGCTGACTAAAATTATGTCCACATTCAGGGCAGAATTTTGTGTCATCAGTTACCTCTTTATTACAATTAGGGCATTTCATAAATACCGCCTCCTTTTTTTAACGCAATAAAATTACAATTTAATACATTAAATATACCCAAATGCTGTTAATGTCTTTCTAGTCTCGCCATTTTCACCATTCTGACAACAAATACTCTTGTCATCTTTCTTTTCCTCATTACGCAAACGGTAACAGAGTAAACCAACCATTACCCCTATAGCAAAACCAAACATTACACAAAGTATTTTTTTCATATTCACTACCCCTTTCTTCTACTAAGTTCAGTAGTCAAAGTATCTCCCATTAAGTCCATTGCTTCATTCTTCTTTTCATCAGAAAGCTTATCATATATATCAGCAATAAAAGCTGAAACACTTTGGTCATACTTATGATTACCTTCATTTTCTTTTACAAAAGTCAACATAACATCAACAGCATCATCGTACATTTCTTGCTTTATGTATAAATCCTTATACAAACGCATTTTGAGAATACCACCGGAAATTACTGTTTCATCAGCACTTTCCTTGTAGCCTATCTTAGAAAAACTGCTTTCCTCCAACATCTTTTTTGCATCTTCAACAGACTCATTGTTTATATAGCATTCAACTTTTTCAAATTCTTCATTTTTAGCTAAATTTGCTTCTCTTTGTTCTCTGCCTTCATAATTAACATCTTTCTGCAAACTTTCGCCCATTAAGTCCATAACTTCTTTTTGCTTTTCTTCTGAAAGCTTGTTATAAATATCAGAAACGTCCCATACAATTTGACCTAACTTATCAGCTGAATCAGGATTTTCTGCTTTTATGTCAATATTGTTTGCTTTAAGGTAATCAATAACAACATCTGCAGCCTCATCATATTTCTTTTCCTTTGTATAGAGCTTTCTGTATAACTCCATCTTTTTCTCGCCATCTTCATCAGAATAGTCCATTTTTGAATAAGAGCTTTTATTCAATAAATTTTCAGCCTGCTCAATTTTTTCGCCTTTTATTAAATCTGCTATTTCGTTATAATCACCGGATTTATCTTCACCAAAAAATAAAAGTACCATAAAAATAACAATAATAGCTAAAAAAACAACAAGAACTCCTTTAAAAAATGACTTAATTTTTGATTTCATTTTCTACACCCCTTCTTATTTTGTACACTAAGCCATTTACCCTTTTGGCTTAAATTTATCTATAGTCACTAAATTTTTCGTCAAATTAGTGCTTTTATGTATCATATATTACAATATTATTTTTATTTTGTCAATATCTATAGATATTATTTTTTATACTATCTATAAATTATATTTTTATTTTCTTAATCTGAATAAGAGGTAATTTATTTGTAAAACCTATAGAAATACCTCTCACCATTTTAAATATCTAAAGTTATTAAATTATTCACTTCCTAAAATAATTTGTTATTTTGTCCTATTATTTGTATCATTACCTTGGAGGTGTTACTGTGGACGAATTCACAAAACAGCTAGGCGACAGAATACGCAATTTAAGGCTTTCTTCGGGCATGAATCAAGAAGAATTGGCTTTCAAATCCGGTATTAGTGCCGCCCATTTAGGACAGATTGAAAGGGGTCTTAAATCACCAACAATATCAACTATACAAAAGATAGCAAAAGCTCTTAACGTTACATTGCCTATTCTTTTTAGCTTTGATTTACCTACCATAAATGTTACATCGCCAGAACTTAACAAAATAAATTCTTATCTTTCTGGACTGTCAGAATGTGATATAAAAGATATTTCCAAAATAATTAAATCTATTATTCACATAAAGAATAGCTAACATTTATGTAGACACATCTGTCCATAATGTCAGATTTTTATACAAAAAATAGCACCTGACTGTTATATTTTAACAGTAGATGCTATTTTTTTGTTACGCTGTCAGCGTAGTATGTATGAAAATTTTAATATGTTGTACTAAAAATTAAAAGTAAAAAGAAGTATAAAACGGCTGCTGCTATAAATCTAGGTATGGGTTTAAGTTCCCTAAGCATAGGTATCTTTTTCATAATTCTTCCTCTTGCTCCAAAAAACCACATAGGGAAAATAAATAAAAGAAAAGTAAAGAAAACTTCTTTTAAGCCTTCTTTAAAAGACACTTCCCTATAAAATATGGTATTATATATATCCCATAAAAAAGCAAAATATAAGATTATAGCAATTATTTTTTTATAGATTTTATTTGTCCTAAACCCAGGTAAGTGATAGGCTATTTTATATAACAGCTTTGAATTTTTTTCTGTAACTATTTTTTCAGGACAGTAGGCAGATACATCAATTATAAATTCCTCTATTCTTCTGTATCTCTTTTCAGGGTCAATTTGTATAGCTTTTGATATAACATTATAAAGACCTGTTTTAGTATAAATCTTTTTCTGTACAACTTCACCTGTAAGCATAAAATTTAACAACATTCCCATTGAAAAAATATCTCCTCTGGTATCTGTTTCTGCAAAGCCATATTGTTCCGGAGATGCAAAGCCTGCCGTTCCAAGTAATGTAGTATCTCTGCTTTCATTTTTATATTCTATTCTGGCTATGTCTAAATCCAAAAGTATTGCTCTGTCATTTTTATCAATAATAACATTGTTAGGGGTTACATCTCTATGTACTATATTCCTGCTATGAATTTGTTTTAAAGCCTCGCCTATATCTATAATATAAGAAACAGCCTTTTCCTCAGAAAAAGCACCTTTTTGCTTTACTAAATAATCTACACTGTCTCCTTTTATAAACTCCTCTATTATAATATACTCGTCCTCAACTTTTATTGTATCTATAATTTTGGGCATATAATCACATTCAATATCATTTATCTTTTTGTAAATTTTATAGATTTCTGCATTTACTACCTTTTTCACAAGAAGTTCTCTTTCCACAGTATCATAGACTAATACAGTTGTACCCTTGTCACTTAATGGCTCTATTTCTTTATATTTACTTAATTTATATTCTGTAAAATAATCCATAACTATGTTCCTCTTGAAAAAAAATTTAAAATATTATATCATTATACCATAATACTAAAAAAGGAGCTACTAACATATGACAAAACAGACCGATGAGCTACTTAAAGAACTTGATAATACCTCAGATATAAATCAATATTTATCTACAAATCGTGACGAATTAATAGAACAAAATGTTGCTAAATATCTAAATGAGCTTCTCGAAGAAAAAAATAACTTAACAAAAAGCAAAATTGCAAAATCCACTTCTCTTTCTGAATCATACGTTTATGAAATTTTCAGAGGTGAAAAGTGTAATCCATCAAGAAATAAATTACTTCAAATAGCTTTTGCAATGAATTTAGATTTAGACTCTACTCAAAAACTATTAAAAATAGCAAATGTAGGTATTCTATATCCTAGAATTAAACGTGACAGCATTATAATATTTGCATTAAACAAAAAACTTGATTTTTTTGAATGTGAAGACCTTCTCGAAAAAGGAGAAGTAGAAGGAATATCTGACGATATTAACTAATAACATTCAAATTGGATATATCTAATTGCCCTGTTTTATTTATTGTTATAGTGCAAGTACATTTTTCATTTGTATCAGGTTTACGCACAAATAAATTTTCTATTTTTCCATCTTTTAATAATTGTTTTACAAAATCTGGGTCAATGGCTGTACAGTAATTTTCTAATGTATTTTTCCATATGGTAAACTTACAGCCTTGTCGCCAGTTGGAACAATAATACCCCTTTGAGTTTTCAAAAATATGCCCACCACAATTTGGACAGACTCCCAAAACTTCAGGAGAATTTTTACCTCTTTTTCGGCTCTTATCTGCTGCAAAAATAACCTTGCAGTCCCCTTGTTTTGACTGCTCTACAATATAATTGACATATCTTTTTATACTGTTCATAAACTTTTCAGGTTCCATAGCACCTTTTGAAACTATGGTCATACTCTTTTCCCATTTTCCTGTAGTTTCAGGTGTTTTCATTTCCTTAGGCACTATTTCTATAAGTTTAATTCCCTTTTCTGTTGGGACAAGATTTTTAGCTTTACGAACAATATAACCTGTTTTTATGAGTTTTTCAATTATTGCTGCTCTTGTGGCAGGAGTTCCGAGACCTGACTCCTTCAACTGTTCTTTTAATTCCTCATCTTCTACAAATCTACCGGCATTTTCCATAGCTGACAACAATCCAGCTTCATTATATGCCTTTGGTGGTTTAGTCTTTTTGGAATTAATTTTAACTTTCTTAGCAGTTTCTTCCTGACCAACTACAACATTAGGAAGTACATCTTCTTTAGTTTTCTTCTTTTCCTTTTCAGAAACTACATTCAATTCTGTCCAACCCTTTTGAACAATAGTTGTACCCTTTGTAAGGAAATTTTCCTGTTCTACTGTAGTTATAATCTTTGTTGTATTATATATATAATTTGGATAGAAAACAGCCAAATATCTTCTTGCAATAAGGTCATACACCTTAAATTCATCAGCACTCAAACTTTCTACATTAGCCCTTGCCTCTGTAGGTATGATTGCGTGGTGGTCACTTATTTTACTATTATCTATTATTCTTTTAGATATTGGCAATTTAGGAAGTGACAATACATAGTCAGCATAAATACCATATTCTTTTGTCGCCTTTAATCTGTTTAACATAATCGGCAACTTAGGTATCATATCATCAGAAAGAAATCGGCTATCCGTTCTAGGATATGTAACCATTTTTCTTTTTTCATACAAATCCTGAACAATATCCAAAGTTTTTTGAGCTGACAAGCCGTATTTTCTGTTGCAATCTCTCTGTAATTCTGTTAAATCGTAAAGGAAAGGTGCCGGATTTTTCTTTTCTTCATTTTCAATAGAAGTTACACTGCCTGTTTTACCTTTTACCTTGTTTACTATTTCCTGTGCTATTTCTTTTTTATTAATTCTAGTTTCGTTTTTGTCATTGATGTAAGTTCCCTTATACTCTCCAAAATCAGCTTCAACTTCCCAGTATTCTTCTGGTTTAAAGGCATCTATTTCCTTTTGTCTTGATACAATAAGGGCAAGTGTCGGAGTTTGAACTCTACCAATACTCAAAAGTGAATTATACTTTAATGTAAAAGCTCTTGTAGCATTTATACCTACAAGCCAATCAGCTTCCGAACGGCATTTGGCTGCCTCGTAAAGGTTATCATACTCACTACCGTCTTTTAATGAAGCAAAGCCAGCTGTTATTGCCTCATCGGTCATACTGGAAATCCAAAGTCTTTTAAAAGGCTTTTTACAACCAACACATTCATAAATATATCTAAAAATCAACTCACCCTCTCGTCCACTATCTGTTGCACAAATAAGGCTTTCTATCTTAGGTGAATTCATAATATTAGAAAGTATGTCTAACTGACTTTTAGTAGCTTTTATCGGCTTTATTTTTATTTTTTCCGGAATAAAAGGCAAAGCCTCTACAGACCACTTTTTTAGAGATTTATCATAATCTTCACAATCATAGAGAGTAACCAAATGACCTACTGCCCAGCTGACAATATAGTCATCATTATATAAATAACCTTCTCCTCTTTTATTGCACTTTAAAACTCTTGCTATATCTCTTGCTACCGATGGTTTTTCGGCAATAACTAACTTTCTCATTTGTTACTCCTTGCTCATCTTTTCCAAAAGACTAATTTTTATATCGTACAATTTTTGAGATAAGTCTACATAAACTTGATGAGGATTTTCAAATCTCTTTGTTTCTTCCCAAAGTGTTTCCATTTCAGAAATTGCAAAATCTCTTAACTTCATTACGCTATCACTATGGTAAACACATTGACCCTTGTCAAATACCTTTACAAGCAATTCCTTTAATGTGAAAGTACCTGCCTTTAAAACAGTTTTCTTCCATGGTTCGTGTGGGTCAAAAAGGTGCATATCCTCATTTTCTGTGAAAGTTTCATTTTCAAGACATATTAAATCAGCCTTAATTTTATTATTTTCCTTTTCATAAATTCTGTAAATTTTCTTATTTCCAGGGTTTGTAATCTTTTCACTGTTGTCTGAAAGTTTAATTTTTGGTGTAAAGTTTTCTCCGTCTTCCATAATAGCTGCGAGTTTGTAAACACCACCGAAAGATGGGCAATCCTTAGATGTAATAAGATTAGTACCAACACCCCAATTTGTAATTTCTGCTCCCTGCATTTTAAGACTGGCAATAAGAAATTCATCAAGGTCATTAGATGCTGTAATTGTTGCATCTTTAAAACCTGCATCATCAAGCATTTTCCTAGCCTTTTTAGATAAATACGCTAAGTCACCACTATCCAATCTAATACCATAATTCTTTAATTCAATGCCTTCATTTTTCATTTGCTTAAATACTTTTATAGCATTTGGCACACCTGAATTAAGAGTATCATAGGTATCAACTAAAAGTGTGCAAGCCATTGGGTATAGTCTTGCATAGGTATAAAAAGCAGTATACTCATCATCAAAACTCATTATCCAACTGTGAGCGTGAGTACCCATAACTGGTACATCAAACATTTGACCTGTCAAAACATTACTTGTACCGGCACAGCCACCTATAACAGCAGCTCTTGCACCATAAATACCGGCATCAGGACCTTGAGCACGTCTTAAGCCAAATTCCATAATTCCGTCACCTTCTGCTGCATAGCATATTCTGGCAGCCTTTGTAGCAATAAGACTTTGATGGTTTAAAATATTAAGAATAGCTGTTTCAATAAACTGAGCTTCCATAATAGGAGCAATAACTTTTAACATAGGTTCTCTAGGAAACATTACACTACCCTCAGGAATAGCATAAATATCCCCTGTAAACTTAAAGTTTTTAAGATAATCTAAAAAATCATCTTCAAAAATTTTAAGAGATGCCAAGTAATTTATATCATCTTCTGTAAAATGCAAATTGTTAATATACTCTATAACCTGTTCAAGACCAGCAGAAATGGCATAGCCACCGTCCATAGGATTTTTTCTATAAAACACATCAAAAATAGCCATTTTATTCTTGTTATTATTTTTAAAATACGCCTGCATCATTGTTATCTCATACAGGTCAGTTAATAAAGTAAGATTTCTCATCAGACTACCTCATTTCCGTACTTATATATTTTCATATTGTGCTTTTATAATTTGCTTATTATGAACATTATACACCATATACAACAGATTTTCCATATTATTTTATTGAGAAAACAATTCCACCTTATACTTAAATTTTTTAACAATTCTTTCTTTACAGCCATAAAAATTTGTGTTAAAATGATTACTAACTTAAAAAAATTAAGAAACAGGAGGTTTATTATGGATAAAATAGATAAACAAATTCTTGAAATTTTACAAGAAAATGCTCGTACTCCTCTCAAGAGTATTGCAGAACAAGTATTTTTATCTTCTCCAGCTGTTTCATCAAGAATTGACCATTTAGAGAAACAGGGAATTATAAAAAATTATAGAGCAAGAGTTGATAGACATAAATTGGGGTATCATATTACTGCCTTTATAAATCTTGAAATGAATCCAAATCAAAAGCCAGAGTTCTATCCTTTTATTAAGGCAGAAAGAAACGTACTTGAATGTAATTGTGTTACTGGCGAATATAGTATGCTCCTTAAAGTAGCATTTCCAAGTACAATGGATTTAGACGAGTTTATAGGTAGACTCCAGACTTTTGGCAAGACAAGTACACAGATTGTGTTCTCTACACCTGTTGAACCTAGAGGAGTACCAATCCCAAGTAGTTTTTAGGAGGAAGTTTTGAAAAATATACAGATTATTACAGACAGTTCGGCTGATTTATCTAAAGAACTTGTAGAAAAATATGGAATAGATGTTGTGCCTTTTTATGTTTCATTCAGTGAAGAAACTTATTTAAAAGAAGGTGAAGAAATTTCTCAAAAGGATTTCTATGACCAGCTTGTTTCTTCTGAAGCAAACCCTAAAACAGCTTGTCCATCTATTGATGATTATTACACTAGATTTGAAAAAGCTGTTAAGGAAAATTTATCAGTTATTTGCTTTACTCTTTCTCAAAAATTCAGTGGTTCTTTCCAAAGTGCTGTTAATGCTAAAAATATGATATTAGAAGACTATGCCAATGCAAAAGTAGAAATTGTTGACTCTCTTTCTGCTACTGGTGGTCAAGGTCTTTTAGTTTTAGAATGTTGCAAAATGGCTGAAAATAATCTTGATTTTGAAGAAATTTGTCAAAGAAGTAAAATACTTGCTACTACAAGTGGTATACTTTTCACTGTAGATGATTTAAAATTTCTTCAAAGAGGTGGCAGAATTGGAAAAGCCTCTGCCCTTGCCGGTAAGTTACTTAATATTAAACCTTTAATAAAATTAGATGATGGTGAACTTTTGCCAGAGGGAAAAGTAAGAGGAAGAAAAAAAGCTATTCTTGAAATAGAACATGGCATTTCTAAGAAAATAAAAAATGTAAAAGAATTTTCTTTTGCTAAGCTTTCATTTTTCGAAAACGAAAGTCCTGACGATTTAAGATTAGACGAAGGTGCTAATTATATTAAATTAAATATCGGTGCTACTATAGGTGCTCATACCGGTCCTACAGCCATTGGTATTGCATACATCAGAAATTACAATGACGATTTTGTAGATAAACTTGTAATCAAAGAAGAAAAGCAGGCTATGAAAGAAAACAAAAAAATCGAAAAACTTGAAAAGAAAATCGAAAAATTAGAAAGTAAAAAAGATATTTTGATAAATAAGAATTAACCGTAAAAGTCATATACCTTTGCCAGTATATGACTTTTTTCATAGTTAAAATAGAATATATAAATACAATACTTTGATATAATTTATATTCTATTTCGCGTATTTCAATATTATTATTTCTACCCCTAATTTATCTTGTATAAGACCTCTCTTAATATCAATATCACACTTTGCACAATCTTCTACAGCTTTCATTAAATTTCCTAAAGTAAAATTTCTACTTTGATTTATACAACCTGCTACTATAAATTCTCTTAATCCTAATTCATAGGCTATTTGCTGTTTTGTATATTTTTTTCTCAAGAGGTATTTACATTCCAGTATCATTTTAAACTGTCTTGCAATCATTTTAAGTATACCCAAAGGGCTTTCTTTCATATTAAGGAGATTGCCGTAAATATCCAAGGCTAGTTCTGTATTCTTGCCACCTATTGCTCCAACCATATCGAAAATATTGGACTCAACAGATTTTGTACAGGCAATATCTATATCTTCTCTTGTTATTTTTTTATCACCTGTATAGTTAAGGAGTTTTGTCATTTCTTCCTTTAAGGCAACCATACTTACGCCAATATTTTTTATGAAATATTCGCTGTCAGAAGCTGATATTTTATTTCCAGAAAGTTTAATAACCCAGTTAGTAAGCTCTTTCTCCTTGAGCATATTTATTTCGCACACATAGCCATTTTTCTTAACAGCCTTATAAAGTGCATTTCTCTTGTCAACTTTCTCATTACAGAAAACCAAAACAGAAGTATCCGGTATACTCTTTACATATTCTGCAAGTAAATCCGTATCATCTTTTCTACCTATAGTAAATAGCCCACTATCTCTAACTATTACTAATCTATATTCGCTAAAGAAAGGCATTGTATCTATAGCCTCGCTTATTTCTTTACCGGAAAAGCCTTTGCCGTCAAAAACAGATAAATTCATAGTTTCTGCCCCTGCCGGAATTATACTTTCTTTCAGCTTGTTTTCATATTCCTTTACAAGAAAAGATTCTTCCCCATATATTAAATAAACTCTTTTAAAATTACCACTTTTAATATCATTATCTAAATTCTGCAAAAATATCACCTCCCACATATTTTTTTATTTCATAGCCATTGTCAACGGCCCTTATAGTTATCATACCATCGGCTTTAGTATTATACAAATTTATTTTGTAATTCTTTAAAATATCTAAAACTTCACTTTCAGAATAATCCTTTAAACTTGTGCTGACTATGGCATTTTTAGGCTTAACGGCATCTATAAATTCTTGTGAATTAGCTTTTTTAGAACCACTTTTTGAAAGCAACAGTACGTCAGACTCTATACCTCTTTTATAAAAATCTCTTTCATATTTATTTGAAATATTGAAAGGTACTAAAAACGTAACATTGTCTAAAGTCACCTTTATACCATATTTGCCATACTTTCCTGAGCCTATATAATAACATTTATATTTACATCTTTTTCTCAATGGCTGGCAGGTCAGCTTCCTTGATAGTCGTTTCACCCGGGTCCACATCATAGTAGAAACCGTTTTCGATAGCAGGACCTATACCGAACAGGATGCCCGGATAGAGTTCCTGCAAAGCTTCGGCCAGCAAGTGGGCACTGGTATGCCAAAAGGCATGCTTACCCTGCTCATCCTCCCATTTATAAAGAACCACTTCAGCGTCTTGCATGATAGGACGCCCCAAATCATAAATTTCTCCGTTCACGCCACAAGCCAGCACGTCTTGTGCCAATCGCGAACTGATGCTTTCTGCAATCTGCAGTCCCGTTACTCCTTCGTTATATTCACGAACAGAGCCGTCTGGAAATGTTATCTTTATCATAGTTTATATGTATATTTCATTTTTCAGAACGCAAAAATAGCTAATTCTTTTTGATATTCTATTTTTTAGCAAAAAAATGTTATTCCCGTGTATCTGTAAACCTCTTTATGATATTATAGGCCGAGACAATGCCCAACTCTCCGGCTTTACTCAAATCGGCAATACCTTGTTTGTTATTCCCCAGGAAGATGTGCGTCAACCCACGGTTAAAGTATGCTTCAGCAAAATCGGGACTCAGCTCAATCGCCTTGTCATAATCCGCCAAGGCGGCACGGTAATCCTTCAGTAACGAAGACACATTGCCACGGTTATAATAGCCATAGACAAAATCAGGAGCCAATAGAATAACGTGATCCAGGTCATTCTTCACAACTTCATAATCAATGGCTGTCACTTCAGGCTTCTTCATTTCCGTTGTACCCGAAGTGGCACCTTCACTCATTGTGGCTTCGGCCTTTTTATATTCCAGTTGCTTATAACGCACC
>ENA-OPSG01000784-OPSG01000784.1-human-gut-metagenome-genome-assembly--contig:-NODE-784-length-18300-cov-4.379720_pt1 | contig 18300 bp, 16 predicted proteins | sample MGYA00241454_ERZ501900 | MGnify/ENA primary metagenome ERZ501900 (study PRJEB25962, sample SAMEA2042225) | human gut metagenome | biome: human gut; feature: human-associated habitat; material: faeces... | reverse complement strand
GGGTACTCTGATCTAATGACCGGAGAAGAAGCCCTTAAATTATGGGAAGCAGCTAAGACTAACGTTGGCGGCAGCTTCAATATCAATCCTCCGCTCCCACGCATTGCCTTAGCTCAGGCTAAGCGTGATGACGGCGCCTTTGTTGTTGACGCCATTTCTACTGACGGCGGATGCATTCCACGCAACGTCATTCTTTCTCAAGGCTTATCATTAGTTAAGCTCGACATCCTGTCTCTCAGCGAATTCGCCCAGAAGACTTCTTTGAACCCGGCACGCATGCTTCGTTTAGAAAACAAAGGGCATTTATCTGTCGGAGCTGATGCTGACATTACCGTTTACGATTTGGCAACTCAAACTCCGGTTGCTTCTTTCGTTGACGGCAAGAAGATTCTCTTCAACGGGAAACTGGTTTCTAAAGGCGCAACCGTTATTTGTACTGAACACGGTAAAGACGCTATTGAAGCACGCGGCATGAAAGCCATCGTTGTTGACCCAGGTAAGCAAATTGAGAGAATCGCTGCTCTCTAGTCTTTAGCCACTAACAGGTTTCGAATGCGGAAAGATCTTTGGTCTTTCCGCTTTTTCATTTTCTTTTCTTAACGTTGACCAAATCAATTAAATACAACAATAAATTCTAGCGTCCTCAAAAACCCTATTTATCCGCCCTTTTATCCGTCTTTTCATCAACCCATTATCCTCACAAATACTCACTCACAATTATCCAGAGAAAATTTTGAGCCTGCATGATAAAAATGTCTTCTCTTAAACAAGTAAAAACAGAAAGTCATATTCGAAGTAACTATTGGCATTAATTGCGTTTTGTATGAGTGCAGTACAATCTTCAAATAAACAAAGTACTGTTAGTCAATTCAAACATAGTAACAATGCCCGGCACTGTCTGGGAGCTGTAAAAACCGCAAACTATATCTAAATCGAAGGTACTCCTTGAAGAACCGGGTGTGAGTGATAGGCAGTTTACTTGTTATCTCCAGCTACACTTTAACGTATAAGTTCTAACTATTAAGAATTTTCAAAAAAATAACCGACCTCACTGACTGAAGCCGGCCGAACTAAAGTTCAAGAAGAATGGTGCTAGTCAATCAAGAAAATAGAATTAAGGGACTTTATATTCAAAGTTGTGGCACTGCCCGCAGAAGTTTCCCGAAGGCTCATGGCCTATATGGCAATTGTTGCACTCTAATTTATTTTGATAATGAGGCGATGTATGCGGGTTTTGCGGCTTAACCGAAGCTGTCTTTGCGGTTAAAGCCTCAAGTTCATGACATTGGACACAGTTATTGATAGTAGGCATCTGCGGCTTTTCTTTGGAAACATGACAGGCTTCGCAAGGAACGCCTTTTGATGTATGTCCGTCCGCAAAACCTGCCGCCTCAGCACACATACATCCTGCACCCAACAAAAAACCTACTAAATAGCTCACGAGTAAAGAATTTCTCATTTATCCTCTCCTGCTAGGGGAGCCTCAGCACCCCTACTAGCCTTAAATTAGCCTTGAGTAGCAGCGGCTGTACCAGCAGCTCTTCCCATAACTAAGCAGTCAAGGATTGCATTTGTGCCCATGCGAACCGCGCCATGAGTCCCGCCTGTAGCCTCACCTGCAGCGTAAAGTCCGGGGATAGGTTCAAGAGTTGAGACATCCAGTACCTTGCCGTCAATAGTAGTTGCCAATCCGCCCATGCAGTGATGGACTTTAGGTGACATTTCCATCGCATACCAAGGACCTTCTTCCATTGGCTTCAGATCCTTAACGATTCTTCCAAATTGAGGATCTTTGCCGTCCTTGAAGTATCCGTTAAGCTGAGCAATACTTGCTTTAAGAGCATCTGCCGGCATCTTCCAATCGGCAGCTAACGCATCCAAAGAATCATACTGTTTGATGAGGTTATCTTTAAGGGCCTTATCCATGAATCCTGGACGACGACCTTCAAGAGAAGCTGTCGCTGCTTTATTGGCAAGGGCAACTGCCTTGAGGCCTTTGCCTTGTTCAACAAGAATCGCATCGGCACGAACCTTTCGGTTAGCATTTTCATTAACAAAGCGTTTGCCTTCTGTGTTAACCCAAATACCTGCCTCGCCGGCAACGTATTGGCCGAAGTTCCAGGTGTAGCCCATGCCTTTTTCAAGCGGATTGTTCCATGGAGTGCATTGAATCCAATCGGACTGGATCATCATTCCTCCGATACGTGCTGCTTCCTTCCACATTTCCGAAGTGGCGCCCGGCTGATTCGTTGTTTTGAAAATTTCAGTTAATTTCGGATCCAAAAGACTTCTGTACTTGACATCGGCACCAAAACCGCCATGGGCGAGTAAAACTGCCTTTGTAGCCTGAATGTTTTTAGGTCTGCCGGAACCTTCTTTACCAAAACGATAACCTTCGCGCACGCACAGACCAACGACTCGGCCGTTGTCATCACGATAAATACGTTCAACGTAGTTTCTAGTTCTCGGTTCAATACCTTTTTTCTTTAGGTAGGCAGCAAGCGGCATGATAATGCCTGATCCGGATCCTGCGGTTGTTGTCACAGCGCGGGGAACGCTGTGGCCGCCGGTAAATCCAACTACCGGCATGAATTCAACACCGATTTCGTCAACGAGCCATTTGTAATTGTCATTGGCATGCTCTGCGACAAACTTCACTTTCTTCGGATCGTTGAGGAAAAGACCGTTTCTGAGCATATCCTGAGCGAGCAGTTCTGGAGAGTCTTTAACGCTTTTTGCAGCCTGCTGAGGGGTTCCTACAGCGCACATGTCACCGGCGTTGATGACAGAGTTTCCGCCGATGGTCGGCATCTTCTCAAGAATAATTACCTTGGCACCTGCGTTGCTGGCGCCGACGGCAGCTGAAAGGCCGGCAAAGCCGGAACCGACAATAATGATATCTGTTGTTTCATCCCATTGGGACGGAATCTTAGCTGTTTGAGCAACAGCCGCAGCAGCTGGGATAAAGCCAGCGGCAGCAAAAGCTGTGGATTTCAAAATATTTCGACGAGAAATCTGAACAGTCATTTTTTATCTCCTTTGATTTGGGTTGATGCGTTTTCCTTCATCTAGGAGAAATTCTAGAAATTCAGCTTTAACGGAGAAATAGAAGGTTCTCAATCATTCATTGATAATTAGTCAAAATAAATAAGGGTTTACGCCGCTCCTTTTTTCAGTCTTTTTGGCTTAAAAAAAGCTTGCTCGGGCTGGTAAAAGTCCTCCTCGTCTGTAAAGACATCCCGGAGGTTTTTATCCATCAAACTCAAGGCCTTTAGAGTTCTTTGGTTTGAAGCTTTACCTTCATAAAGAGTCATCCAGTCCACAAAAGTTTTAATTCTTTCATCTGACTTATATAGCTTCTCGGTCGTCACCACCGAAGCCATAAACGGCGTTCTTCGCCAGTTATTAAGAACAGGAACCAGAAGTCCGTTTTCCAACTCGTCGATGAAAAAACCTACGGGTAAGTCAAAAACAATTCCAACTCCTTGAACCGCAAGCTTTTTGAGGAGGATAGAATTTTCTGCCTTAATTTCCTTCCCCCAGGAAAGAGCCTTAAAATCCGTCCCGTTGGTGACCAAGTCCTTGGAAATCGGGAAATTGTTTCCGGAACGCGTGAGACCTACATGCAGAGCAGAGTCCTGAGGATCTTCTAACATACCGTATTGTTGAATATAAGACGGCGAGGCGAAAGCTAGGCATGGGAGTGTGGCATAAGGCTTGATAACAAATCCTTGCCGATTGAAGCGGTGTACAGCGAAAAGAACTTCAATTTTTCCATCCGCCAAATCCTTCAAGTTCCTTTCAGTGAGAGTGTCGAAAGTGATATCGGGATAACATTTCATATATTCAAGCAGACGCGGCATCAGCCAACCGTGACCGTATCCTTGGGCTGCAGAAACAGTGATAACCGCCTGTGTTGCTCGTGTTTTACGACGGGCTGCTTTTCCAATTCGATGAAGCATTTGCTCCTGGAGAGCCAAAAGCTTGCGAGCATCTTCATAAAGATCATCTCCTTCCGCAGTAGCGATAAAGGGACGCCGGTTGCGATAAAGCAGCTGAACACCAAGCGCTGCCTCCAGGCTATCTAAATGTCGGCTTGCGGCTGCCGGATCAATATCCAACATAATGCTAGTCTGTGTAAGGTTACCGGTCTCAAGAGCGTTAACAAACACCCTCCACGCAAGGAGGCTATCTTCTTTTTTCATTTTGAGCTTCTTCCAGTAAGGTTAGTCCTGATTGCAAAAGGATCGCTTTAAAGAGAGAATGGGAGGTGAAAATTTGGCACTTCAATCCTCCTCTCCTGTCTTCTTAAACGCAAATTTATTACTTTGATATTTTATCAATGTAGTTCCAAGAATCTGCCGAAAGCTCCCCCCATGTAATGCATTATTTACCCTGACCTCCTTTATGCTACTTCTTGACCTCAGGAGAGTCTAAATTTGGATAGAGAGAACTACAATTCTTTTACAAGACTTGGCACAAGAAAGTGTAAGTTTCAATCTTCCCTGAGTCTTCATAGGATTTGCACTCGTCGACGAGAAGCTATTCCTCAGGTGATTCATAAGGTTTGAACCTTGTAATCTCTCACTGTATCCAAGTAAGTTTCCTCAAACGAGAACATTGGCAGCGATGAACGCTCAAACTCATCTCGTAACAATGCAAACTAACTAATAACTCGGCTAAACTCTCGGATCGATTTTTAGGTTAATTTTTATATGGGTTTCAATAGATTAGTTAGTTGCTTATGCGCCGCTGCGATAGCTTTTACCGCTATCCCAATGACCGCTGACGCTGCAGCTGTGCCTGCTTCTAAGAGGGAGCTGAATCTGGTCTTTGATCCGCCGAAACCTAAAAAATTCTCTCCTGATAGCCTGCCTGAGATTGAACTCACCGGAGGACTTCTTTTCCAACTAATCGCTAGCGAAATTGCTTTGCAGCGTAATGAATTAGGTGCGGCTTACAGCACTTACATGAATGTAGCCGAGGAAACAGGTGACCCAAGACTAGCGGAAAGAGCCGTTCAGATTGCACAAGTTGCCCAAGCTCCTCGTGAAATCATGAGGTCAGTGCTGCTCTGGAATAAACTGGCTCCCGGCAATAGACATGCTCAGGAGATGCTCATTCGCATTGGCCTCCACTACCAGGAATACAACAAGATTTTGTTGACTACACAGTCTTTCTTATCTCAGGTAGAGGATCCGGGCAAAGTCATTCTTGGATTGCAGAGCCAGCTTTTAATCGGAAAAGACAGAAAGAAGGCTCTGACGTTCTTTCGCAAAGCTACTGAGAAATTCAAGAGACTTCCGGAAACGAAACTCGGTTTAGCCCGATTAGAAGGACTGGCCGGCAACCAAAAAGCAGCGGAAAAGTTTGCTAAAGAGAGCTACAAACAGAAACCTAATCCGGAAAGCGTAATGACACTGGTTTCTGTCTTGTTGCAGAAGAAGTCCAATGCAGGTCAAAAAGAGGCCCGCCAGGTTCTCAGCCAATATCTAGCAAAGAATCCTAAAGATTTAAGAATCCGGGATTCGTATGCCCATCTTTTGCTACTCTCTTCCGACTACAACCAGCTAATTGAGTTAGTCAAAAAGTATCCGAACGACTACGAATTTGAACTAAGTACTGCAGTTTCTCTGCTTCAAAATAATCATGAAGCAGAAGCAGAGGTCCTGCTTACTAAATTAGCAAAGCTTCCTCAAGACGATGCTGAGAATGGAACTATCCCGCAGAAGGCTCTCTTGCTGCTGAGCGAAGTTTCCTTAGAAAACAAAAAATATGAGGAAGCTCTCGCGCTTGCTGATCACGTTGTCGGCTCGATGAAGCCTGCCGCTCTGATTCAGAAAGCCAATGTTTATTCTCATGAAGATAAACATAAAGAAGCACTTGAAGTTCTCAAACAAGTCGACCCCGGCGACAACAGTGCCGTCGCCGAAGAAGTAGCAGCAGTTGAATCCCGTTTAATTGCTGAACTTAACGGAGATACCGAGGCCCTCAAGACCTTAGAAAAGTATTTACAAAAGTATCCTGAATCTAAGAGCCTCTTCTATGAAGCAGCCATGATCGCTGAGCGCTTGGACCTCATTTCTATGGCTGAGAATTATTTAAAGAGAGCTTTAGAGATAGACCCCAACTTTGCTAATGCTTATAACTCTTTAGGTTATACACTTCTTGAAAGAACTAACCGTCTAAAAGAGGCAGGGGAAAACATTCGCAAAGCGTATCAGCTTGATCCATCTAATCCATATATTTTGGATTCCATGGGCTGGCTAAGCTTTAAAGAAAAAAATTACACCGAAGCAATCGGATATCTCAACGATGCTTTACAGCTTCTAGAGAGTGAAGACATCATGCTTCACCTTGCAGAAGCCTATTGGGTTTCCAATCAAAAGGACGAGGCCCGCCTAGTTTTGAAGAGAGCCAAAGAACTTTGGCCTGATTCAGAAGACACTGAAGCGTTAATCAAAAGACTTGGAATCAAGGAATGAAGAAATTTGGTTTCTCCGTTTTGACTGCAGCAATGCTAGTTCTAGCAGGCTGTTCTACTCCATCCATTCAAAAGAATGCTGATATTGAAGAGTGGCACGGACGTTTTTCCATTACTCTTTTGAAAGACGGAAAAGCTGACAGGAATTCCGGAACTTTCTTGCTGACCTCTTCTGCGGAACAGAAAGAATTAATTCTGAAAGGGCCGTTAGGAGCCAATGCTGCAACACTGACAGAGAACTCAGACGGGGCTGTTCTTGCCATTTCTAATGAAGAACCGATTAAAGCCCGCAGAAGCCAAGAAATTACGGAAAGAGTCATCGGCGCTCCTTTAGATCTCACTGACTTGGTAGATTGGCTCTCTGCCAAGAAAGACGCTCAACAATCAGAAAAAGAATTAGCCGCCTCCGGTTGGGAATTGACGGCTGAAAGAAGTAGCGAAAACAAACTTACGAGAATCGTGATGAAAAGACAAGAGTCTCACCGCACGCCTGCTGTAACTCTTATTCTTCTGCCCAGGTAGAGCATTCTCGGAATCTTGTTAGTCCCAATAATTCTTAAATCTCTGTTTTTATAAAGTTGAAAAAGCGTGTTTATCGCAAGCATCCCAAACCTTTCTTTTCCAATTCGCTCTCATAAAGCTGGGTCTTGCAGGGAAACGGCAGCGGACCTTCATTTTTTAGCATTTATACGGTAGCACTTTCCTAAGTAAAGGAATTGTCCAGCCTCTGTCTCCGAAATTAAGAAGGCGATTTCGCAAACTTCTCCGTTTGATTTTTTCACGTAGTAATTATTAGGAATTAGTTTATTTATCAACGTTTCTACTTATATTCTTTTTTAGTCAAAATAATTAAAAAAAAATCAATACTTCAGAGATTTTTTAGGTCGAATAAAAACAAAAAAGCTACTATGAGGAGAAATTAGTTGAGGCAGTCTCTCCTGAGCTTTGAAAAGTAAAAAAGCAACACTGAGAACTTTTTTATTTTCAGGCGCTTCTGTGTCCAGACACCTCAACCCAAATACGAGAATATGCATAAGCTATCTTGTCCTAGTGCGCGAGAATCTTTTCAATGACCAAAAGGAAATAAACGCGAGTTAACCTCTGGACAAGCTGTTTTACAGACAAAAGAGTCCCGGATATTACTGAGCATTTCTCTTAGTCTTGCCGTGAACTGTCTAATATTTATGATCTCACCAAGATAACAGGCATGGTATGGTTATAAGAAATCCTACTCAGAGATGCTTCGATTAAGCTTCAAGAACATCGCTATCAAAAACACCCTACTAGAGCGAGAGCTTTTATCGGTATTAAGAATTTATGTCGCTCTTTCAAAGAAGTATTTAGAGTGACTACCTCGGAAAGAGAAGCTCAGAGAAAACTTCCTGATTTGCTAAATCTTTTGTAGAAAACGTCAACTGTTCAGAGTGCATTTTTTAGAAGACCGCATAATTTCTCCGGACGCTAAACAATAAATGTTTGCGTCCCTACCCTTTACTATCAAGGAGAAATTATGAACTTCACCCGAAGAAGCATCTTATCATTCGCTGCAATGGCGTCTATTGCTCCGCTAACTCACGCAGCAGAAACCTCCACGACAAAGGACATGCCGCAACGAAAAGCACCAACTAACAATACAAACTTTGCTCTTCCTATTGAAAGATGCTGGGAAATCATAGAGCAAGTACGTCATCCGATCATGGGTACGGCGGACAAAGAAGGCATTCCTTATGCTTTACCAATATCCACTGCTCCCTATGACGGGAAAATTTATTTTCATGGTGTAGCTGGAAAAGGACGTAAATTAGCCAACCTTACTGATAATCCTTATGTCTCCTTGGTTTTTGTTGCTCCAGGTCATTCTGAAAAACCAAGATTAAACATTAACAATGAATCAGTAATTGTATTTGGAAAAGTTAGAATTCTTAAGACAGATGAAGAAAAGCTTCGTGCCAGCAGAATACTACTTCGCTTCCAAAATCCCGGTATCAGTGAGGCTGCTTTAGATAGACAATTAAAGACTTCCGGCTTAGCCATCACTAAAGCTTTAACTTGGTACGAAGTGGTACCAGAACAAATTACAGGAAAGATCATTGTCCACGCTTACACTAAGTATTAATTTGCAGTAAGTGAAGTACTACCCCTGAACTAACCTTACCTCGTCAGGAGTTCGGCGCTTCTGACGAGTGCTCGCATCACAAAATAAAAATAGTCAAAAAAGTCCCGTCCAAATTAAGAAGAATCCAACTAACAAAAACCCCAAAATGCTAACGGGCCTTTATCTTGGTACAATCGAGTAGGGAGGGTTGTTAGGCCGTCCCTCTCACACCGCAATTTACTGGCATGCCGTTCGGCACCAGGCGGTTCCTTAATCTAGTTGGAGGTACTGGCTCTACCATGAGCGACAGTTCTCCAGCCATACCCATCCTCCTTGACTTTCCAGTCTCTTTCCCGTTAGGGAGATACTTAGAACCTTAAAACCGGCTATTCTCCAATATGCTTTGGAGCTGTTTCCCCATTGATAAGCCAGGTCTTTAGGTATTCCAAACTTCACAAGGGCTCGTATTCTTGTTCCTGGAGTTTTCCAAATTTTCCAATACATTTGCCTAATCCGCTTTCTTATCCATTGGTCCAATTCCAGTCTTTCACTTTTTGACAGTCCGTATTTGAAGTAGTTAGCCCAGCCTGTGATAAATTTTCGAAGTTTACTTTTGCACTTCTCCAACCCTAGTGGACATCTCCTATCTAGTATTTCTTTGACTGTGTTCTTAAATTTCTTCCTGCTCTTCTTATGAAATGCAATGCGTCATTGGTTAAGGTAAATTCGACACTGTCCCTACTAGCACCTACAGGAAGACGCTCTCTCGTCTTCATTTCACTGCAGTTGCGGCAGTTCGCTTTTTTATTAATCATTACACTCTAGTCCCAACTGAACGTCTGAGCTTCAGTCCTGAGAACATCTCTCTGAAAATGTTGTTTTACTGGCATATCTAATAAAGCTATCCTACTTTTTCGATGAGCTCTAAACTTTTTTGCGCTTTCAGCCAAAACTTTTCGGAATAGATACAATCATCAAAAATATCTAAGCGGATAATTTATGGCATCACAAGATTCTTCTGAGAAAACCCAGAAACTTAAGAATTATTTTGACTTACCGGCACCGGCAAAGATTAATTTGTTTCTACATGTTGTCGGGAGAACAGACAACGGTTACCACCTGCTTCAGTCAGTTTTTCAATTAGTTTCACTTTTTGATTACATCGATCTGGAAGAGTTGCCCGACGGAAACATCGAAAGAACCGGAGATATTAACTGGTCAGTTGAAAGCGATCTTTGCTGGAAAGCTGCCAAACTTCTACAAGAAAAATGCCCTGACAAAGGCGTACGAATTACCGTCAGAAAAAATATTCCTGACGGGGCCGGTCTCGGAGGTGGGTCCTCGGACGCAGCCACTGTGCTCATTGGCTTAAACCAAATGTGGGACCTCGGATTAACCCGGCAGGAACTCTGCGGACTCAGCGTAAAACTCGGAGCCGATATCCCCTTCTTTATCTTTGGTCAGACTGCATTTGCAGAAGGCATCGGAGAAGTTCTGCAGCCGGTGGAAACTGAAGAGATGCAATTCCAAATAATCTTCCCTGGAGTACGTGTTTCAACGGCAGAAATCTTTAATCACCCTGATTTGACACGTAATACGAATTTGTGCACAATAGCGAACCTTAAACAGCAACTGCACAATTTTGTTCAGTCACCCTGGGGTCGAAATGACTTGGAAACAGTCGCCCGATCCTTGTATGCTCCGATTGAACAAGCCGTTAAGTTGCTGACTCCTTACGGAAATCCGAGAATGTCCGGGTCTGGTTCAGCTGTTTATGTAGCTAAAAAAAATCTGGATAAAAAATCGGTTAAAATACCACTTCCTGAGAACTGGAGACAGTGGACTGTCAAAGGTTTGAAGAAACATCCGTTATGGAGTTGGACTTGTTAAAAGTTCAAAAAATTAGATAGTCGCAGGAGAGTAGCCAAGTTGGTCAAGGCACCGGGTTTTGATCCCGGCATGCGAGGGTTCGAGTCCTTCCTCTCCTGCCATTTATTTTGGGCTTTTACTTTCCGTTCTTACCCTTATTTATTTGAGCATACAAATCATGGTCCAAATGGTCCCAGACAACCTGATGGTTTTTTCAGGTAATGCCAATCCGAAGCTTGCAGAAGCTGTTGGCAATCACTTAAATATTCCCCTTGGTCGCGCCAAAGTTTCCCGTTTCTCTGACGGTGAGGTTCAAGTAGAACTTCTTGAAAATGTTCGTGGTAAGGACGTATTCGTTGTCCAGCCAACCTGCCAACCGACTAATGATAATTTGATGGAATTGATCATTATGGTTGACGCCTTGCGCAGAGCTTCCGCAGCTCGCATCACGGCTGTCATTCCTTACTATGGTTATGCCCGTCAGGACAGACGCCCTCGTTCAACCCGAGTTGCTATCAGTGCAAAAGTCGTAGCAAATATGCTTCAGGCTGCCGGTATCGACCGCGTTTTGACAATGGACCTCCACGCTGACCAAATTCAAGGTTTCTTCGACGTTCCAGTTGACAACATCTACGCCAGCCCGATTCTTCTCGGTGATTTGTGGAAGAAGAATTACTCTGACTTAGTAGTCGTTTCTCCGGACGTCGGCGGTGTTGTCAGAGCCAGAGCCGTTGCTAAGAGAATGGAAACGGATTTGGCCATTATCGATAAGCGCCGTCCCAGAGCAAACGTCTCTGAAGTAATGAATATTATCGGTGAAATCGAAAACAGAACTTGCGTTATTGTTGACGATATCGTCGATACTGCCGGAACATTGTGTCATGCTGCTGATGCACTTAAGGAAAGAGGCGCTAAGAGAGTCTTGGCTTATGCAACCCATCCTGTTTTCTCCGGTGCAGCGGTTGAAAAAATTACAAATTCAGCTCTCGATGAAGTCGTAGTTACTGATACAATTCCGCTTCGCGAAGACGCATTAAATTGTCCGAAAATCAGACAGTTGACATGCGCTTCATTGATTGGTGAAACAATCTCACGCATTGCTTGCGAATCCTCGGTAAGCAGCTTGTTTGCCGAATAAAAAAGCAAAAATTAATTTTTCCCTCTACTGACTGGTCGCGGTCAGTAGATTCGTTTTTGGAGTTTTTAAATGAAATTTACTGCATCTACACGTAAGGCTCAAGGTACGGGTGCGAGCCGCCGCCTTCGCCGCGCTGACAAACTTCCTGGCATTGTTTATGGCGGAAAGGTTCCAGCTACTCCTATCGAGCTCGATCACAATGAAATTTTCCACGCCCTCCGCAAGGAAAAATTCCATGCTTCCATTCTCGATATGGAATTAGACGGTCAGAACGAAAAAGTTCTTCTCCGTGCTTTCCAGATGCATCCGTACAAACCGCAAGTTTTGCACATCGATTTTCAACGTATTGCTGCTGACGAACCAATCCATATGCACGTTCCACTTCACTTCATCGGCGAAGAGAAGTCTCCTGCCGTTGTTGTTGAAAAAGCAAACGTTACACACACTCTTACTGAAATCGAAGTCGCCTGCTTGCCAGCCAACCTTCCTGAATTCATCACTGTTGATCTTTCCGGCTTGACCGTTCAGGAACCGATCCACGTTTCTAACTTGGCTCTTCCTGAGGGCGTAACAGCTGTTCTCAAACCAGATGAAGATCCTACAGTTGCTTCTGCCGTTGTTATCTCTGAAGAAGTTGATACACCGGCCGAACCAGCAGTTGCTGCTGACGCTGTTCCTGCAACAGCTGAAAAGTCTGCTGAGCAATAACAACAGGTTACTTACTCAAAATGCCCTGTACCCATTCGGGTGCAGGGCATTTTTATTCATAATGCAGACAATATTAATTGCTGTGCAAGCACAGCACTGGAGAATTTAATGTCTGAAAATCTATTCATGAAACTCGGCCTTGACGAAAAGCTGGCCAACGCTTTATCAAGGTTGGGTTTTGAAGAACCGACTCCAATCCAAACACATTCTATCCCAGCCCTTCTTGAAGGACGAGACGTCTTAGGTCAAGCAGCCACTGGTACTGGTAAAACAGCCGCGTTCTCTCTGCCGTTGATTCAAAGATACTGTTTGAACAGTGAGTCAAAGAATCCGAAAGTATTGATTTTGACCCCGACACGTGAATTGTGTATTCAAGTCTCTGAAGCTATTCTCAGTTACAGCAGAGACTCCGGTGTTTATGTAACACCGATTTACGGCGGTCAGGATTACAGTCGTCAGATCAAAGCCCTTAACAGAGGCGTTCACATTGTTGTTGCAACACCGGGCAGAGCCTTAGATCACATTCGCAGAGGTACCCTCCGTCTTCAAGACATTCAAGCCGTTGTTCTCGACGAAGCTGACGAAATGCTTGACATGGGATTTGCAGAAGATCTGGATGCAATTCTCAGTACACTTCCTGAAGAAAGACAAACAGCTTTATTCTCAGCTACATTACCTGCCAGAATTACAAAGATGGCTGAAAATCAGCTGAACAATCCGTACCGCATTCTTATCCCGAAGGAAAAGGTTCCCGAAGGAGAACAACCTAAAGTCAGACAGTCTGCCTATATCGTCGGCAGAAACCACAGAGTTGCTGCTTTAGGCAGAATCTTAGATATTGAAAGCCCTAGGCTGGCTATCGTCTTTGCTCGTACAAGAAACGAAGTTGATGAACTGGCCGAAAGCCTGAGAGGTAGAGGCTACAGCGTAGAACCATTGCACGGCGGCTTGGATCAGGCCCAAAGAGACCGTGTCATGAAGAGAGCCAGAGCAGAACAAGTCGACGTTATTGTTGCAACTGACGTTGCTGCCCGCGGTATCGATATCGAACACTTAACTCACGTTATCAACTACGGTATTCCGGCCACAACTGAAACCTACGTTCATCGTATCGGCCGCACGGGCCGTGCCGGACGTGAAGGTACAGCCATCACAATTCTGGAACCGAGAGAAAGCAGATTGCTTAAGAACATTGAGCGCATGACAAAACAGAAGATCCAAATTCTTTCTGTTCCGACAGCCACTGATGTTCATGCTAAACGCCTGGATCTCACAAGAGCCTCCGTCCATGAAATTTTGGTAGGCGAAAACGATTTGGGACGCTATCGTTCTATCGTTGAAACTCTCAGCAATGACTTCGACGTCTTGGATGTCGCAGCCGCTGCTGTCAAACTTGCCAACGAGAACAACTGGAAGGATTCTTACGATGTTGAAATCCCGAGTCAGATCGGCGTTAAAGAAGAAGGCCGCAAGCCTAGAAAATCTTCTAAGTCTCCGCGCCGTACATCTGAAGGGATGGTTCGTCTGTTCATCGGTACCGGCAGAGATTCAGGCATCAGACCTCAGGATTTGGTCGGTGCAATTGCGAACGAAGCAGGTGTTTCTTCCAAGCTAATTGGTTCTATTGATATTGCTGACCGCTACTCGCTTGTAGAAGTTGACGAAGAAATTGCCCAGAACGTTATTTTTGCATTACGCAGTGCCTACATCAAAGGAAAACAATGCGTAGTGCGGTATGATCGTCCGCCTGAAAAAAGAGGTTTCTTAGATGCAGAAGAACCTGTTGTTCGTAAAAGAGCAAAGAGAACTGCCGATAAGGACAAGAAAAAAGGAAAGAGCAAGTAAATGAGCGGTGTGAAGATGCCTCCGATTAAATTAATAGTCGGGCTGGGAAATATCGGTAAACCTTACGTTGGAACCAGACACAATGTCGGATTTCAGTTTACTAATGAAGTTCTGGCAAAATTCGGAGGCTTCTTTGAACCGAACAAACGCTTTTTCGGAGAAACAGCTACTACCCATATCTCGGGGAACGCAATTCTCGTATTGCAGCCCTCGACCTTAATGAATTTATCGGGCAGAGCTGTTTCTGCAGTCATTTCTTTTTATAAGTACAAGCCGGAAGAGATCCTAGTCGTTCATGATGAACTTGACCTTTCTCCCGGCTCAATTAAATACAAAATCGGCGGAGGATGCGCCGGCCATAACGGCTTAAAGAGCATTTCTTCTCTGATTGGAACTCAAAACTTTCAGCGTCTGCGCATCGGCATCGGCCATCCCAGAGACAAGCAGCTTCAAACACCTGTTGCTGACTATGTCTTAAGTCGTCCGAGTCCCGATGATCGAATCCTGATTTCTCAGGCCGTCGCCAAAGGCATTGAGTTTCTTCCTCTGATTGCAGAGGGAAAAACTGAAGACGCCTTGCAAAAAATTAATTCATGACCGTCTCCAAAATTTTAGTAAGCGCCTGCTTGCTGGGAGACAAAGTCCGTTATGACGGGGCAGGAAAACCGTGCCGTGAGCTGCTGAGATTCCTCGAAAATAAAGGTTTCGAAGTTCACAAACTTTGTCCCGAAATGCTTGGGGGCCTTCCTGTTCCGCGAATCCCCGCGGAAATAGATGAGCATACTGACAAAGTATTAAACAAAAGCGGGACGGATGTTAGCGAACAGTTTTTATTAGGGGCTGAGAGCACCTTAAAATACTGCCAAAATAACAGGATAAAAATAGCGGTTTTAAAGTCTAAAAGTCCTTCTTGCGGAAAAGACCGAATCTATGACGGTACTTTTTCGGGCCGGCTGAGCGACGGTGCGGGTTGTACTGCTCAGCTTCTTATGCAGAACGGCATAGATGTCTTTGACGAAACTGAATTGGAAAAATTAGAAATTAAGCTTAAAGAATAGGAAATCTAAAAATGGGTTTGAAATGTGGAATCGTAGGACTGCCTAACGTCGGCAAATCTACTCTTTTTAATGCATTGACAAAGGCAGGGATTGCCGCAGAAAACTATCCGTTCTGCACGATCGAACCAAACGTCGGTATCGTCGAAGTTCCTGATCCAAGACTTGCCAAGCTCGCTGAAATTGTTAATCCGCAGAAAATCATTCCGGCAACGGTTGAATTTGTTGACATTGCCGGCTTGGTGGCCGGTGCAAGCCAAGGTGAAGGCTTAGGAAACAAATTCTTGGCCAACATTCGTGAATGCGACGCTATTGCGCACATCGTCAGATGCTTTGAAGATGAAAACATCACTCACGTTGCCAACCACGTCAACCCGCTTGAAGATATCGAAGTCATCAATACAGAATTGGCTCTTGCTGATTTGGCCACCGTTGAAAAGCAGTTAGCTAAATACTCCAAGCAGGCTCGTTCAGGCGGCGATAAAGAAGCTTTGAAGCTCGTTAAGGTCTTAGAAAAACTTCAGCCGGCTCTCAATGAAAACCAGCCTGCAAGAAGCGTAGAGCTGACTCTGGAAGAAAAAGAAGTCATTAAGCCTCTCTTCCTTCTGACAATGAAACCGACTATGTACGTTGCCAACGTTGAAGAAGGCGGTTTTGAAAACAATCCGCTTCTTGACCAGGTCCAAGAACATGCCGCCAAAGAAAACTCCATCGTCGTTGCTGTTTGCGCCAAGATTGAAGCGGAAATTTCCGACCTTCCTGAAGAAGACAAACTGGTCTTCCTGGAAGACCTCGGTATGCATGAGCCGGGCTTAGACCGAGTCATTAGAGCCGCTTATCAGCTGCTGGGCCTGCAGACTTACTTCACCGCCGGTGAAAAAGAAGTCAGAGCTTGGACAATTCATAAAGGTGACCTCGCTCCTCAGGCGGCCGGTGTTATTCACACTGACTTCGAAAGAGGGTTTATCCGTGCTCAAACCATCAGTTATAACGATTACATTAACTTCAAAGGCGAAAATGGTGCCAAAGAAGCTGGTAAATTAAGAGTTGAAGGTAAAGACTACGTTGTTCAGGACGGCGACGTCATGAACTTCTTATTTAACGTTTAAGAGACTCTTATGGCGCTTACCAGCACCAAGCAGAAAAAAGAAATCGGAGACCGGCTGCGTTTCGAGAGAGAAAGACTTGGCTACACGGAATTGCAGATTGCCCAGCTTCTCGGCATTCCTCTCGAAACCTACCAACGTTTTGAGGCCGGTGAAACTGATCCCGGCATCTTCAGAATGCCGCGGCTTTTTGCCATCGGCTTCGACATCCTTTTTATCATTGCTGATGAGCGCCACATTCCCGGCGTGGAAGAAGACGTTCTGCTTAAAAAGTTCCGGACACTTTCTCTCAAAGGCAGAGCAACCGTATTCAACACTATTGATGCATTAGAAAGACTCGGCCCGAACATTAAACGCAAAATTAGAAACGCCACCAGAAGCGATCATTCTAAAGACTGAGATGCACGCTCATTCTTTTCTTGGTTTTATACCCAAGACCTACGTCCGGATTCTGTGTCTCCCAACTATGAGGTCATAACCAAATGGCTAAATCGGCTCCTGGCATTTCTCGGATGAATTTAGAGCATCTAAAAACGTTCCATGTTGTCGCTAGTTTGGGAAGTTTTACAGAAGCCGCCAAAGTTTTATTCCTGAGCCAACCTGCGGTATCTCAACAAATACAAGGCCTCGAACACGCTTTGAAGAGTCCCCTTTTTGACAGAGGCAAGCGCCAAATCCGCCTTACTGCCAGAGGAAAAATTCTCTTTAACCACACCCAACGGCTATTCGGTATATTTAAAGAAATTGAAAGTGTTTTCAACGATCTAAATCAGCTTCAGACCGGAGATCTGACGATCGCAGCTAGTGCTGTCATGGGGAACTATTTTTTGCCTGACATCATCGCTGAGTTTTCCAAAACGTATCCTCTCATCAATATTCGGTTAGAAATGGGAGACTCGGCCCATGTCACGGAACTGGTCGAGAAAGGTGCGGCTGACCTGGCTTTATCAAGGCATGTAGAAGGCCTCAAAAACTGCCATCAGGAACTTTTATCAAAAGAGCCTTACGTTTGCGTGTGCTCACCTGCTTTTCCTCTTGCGGCCCTTAAAAAAGCCATTACTCCGAAAGAGTTCGGCAAGAACTATTTGGTCATGCGTCAGAGAGGCAGCAGAATGCGCTCCAAGATAGAGGAATGGTTCGGATCGGTGGGCGCGTCTGAATCCTTGTCGGCACCATTGATTGAAGTCAATAGTCTTGAGAGTTCAAAACATTTAATCCAAAGCGGAATCGGAATGGCTGCTTTTCCGCTGGTCGCTGTAAAAGAAGAAATTAAGCAAGAAAAGCTATTAGAAGTACATGTAAAGAACTTTTCCGTCACGGCCGACTATTTTCTAGGCGTTAATCCAAACCAAGACTTATCTCCGGCAGCTTTTCAGTTTATTTCATTGCTCAAAAACAAAACTTTTGAAACTGATTAGCTACTATTTCATAAGATTAAATTATGAGTCTTATATAAATTAATAATTTTTCTTTTTGCTACCTAGGATCCACAATGTTCCTATCCAAACTTAGTAACTCACGGACACTCTAAGGAGATAAAAGTGGCAAAAGAGATTGAAAGAAAATTTTTAGTTATCGGTGATGAATGGAAGAAAGGTGCCGTCGGAACACTTTACCGTCAAGGTTATCTCAACAGCACAAAGGAAAGAACCGTCCGAATCCGCACAATTGATGACAAAGCTTTTCTCACTATCAAGGGTTTGACCGTCAGCTGCACTCGTCTTGAATTCGAATATCCCATTCCTCATGCCGATTGCGTAAAGATGCTTGACGATTTAGCCGAAAAGCCCATCATTGAAAAAACCCGCTACAAGATCCCTGCAGGAAATGGCTTGACCTGGGAAATCGATGAATTCCATGGCGTCAACGAAGGTTTAGTTGTGGCTGAGATTGAGTTGCCGTCCGAAGAAACACCGTTTGAAAAGCCGGCTTGGCTTGGCGAAGATTCTGTAAAAATTACTATTCCTTTTATGAATAAAACTGTTGTTTTTGATAAAGAT
>ENA-OPSG01000783-OPSG01000783.1-human-gut-metagenome-genome-assembly--contig:-NODE-783-length-18344-cov-4.161080_pt1 | contig 18344 bp, 18 predicted proteins | sample MGYA00241454_ERZ501900 | MGnify/ENA primary metagenome ERZ501900 (study PRJEB25962, sample SAMEA2042225) | human gut metagenome | biome: human gut; feature: human-associated habitat; material: faeces... | reverse complement strand
GATGGATCAGTTCAATTGTCATTTCTACGTTATCACCAGGCATGCACATTTCTGTACCTTCTGGAAGAGTGATAACACCAGTTACGTCAGTAGTTCTGAAGTAGAACTGTGGACGGTAGTTGTTGAAGAATGGCTTATGACGACCACCTTCATCTGCCTTTAATACGTAAACCTGAGCTGTAAACTTCTTGTGTGGAGTGATTGTACCAGGAGCAGCTAATACCTGACCTCTTTCGATTTCATCTCTGTTAACACCTCTAAGAAGTGCACCGATGTTATCACCTGGTTCAGCATCATCAAGAAGCTTGTGGAACATTTCGATACCAGTTACAACAACTTTTCTTGATTCTTCTACAAGACCAACGATTTCAACTTCGTCCTGAACCTTTAAGATACCTCTTTCTACTCTACCAGTAGCAACAGTACCTCTACCAGAAATAGAGAATACGTCTTCTACAGGCATAAGGAAAGGCTTATCTGTATCTCTTTCTGGGTCAGGGATGTATTCATCAACAGTTTCCATTAACTTGATGATAGCATCGCCCCACTTGCCAGATGTATCCTGAAGAGCCTGGTAAGCAGAACCTCTGATGATTGGGCAACCTTCGAAGCCGTATTCTTCAAGAAGTTCAGTAATTTCCATTTCTACTAAGTCAAGAAGTTCTTCATCGTCAACCATATCACACTTGTTCATGAATACTACGATGTAAGGAACGCCTACCTGTCTTGAAAGAAGGATATGTTCTCTAGTCTGAGCCATAGGACCATCAGTTGCAGCAACAACGAGGATAGCACCATCCATCTGTGCAGCACCAGTAATCATGTTCTTAACGTAGTCAGCATGTCCTGGACAGTCAACGTGAGCGTAGTGACGCTTAGGAGTTTCGTATTCAACGTGAGCAGTAGAGATAGTGATACCTCTTTCTCTTTCTTCTGGAGCCTTATCGATGTTTTCGAAATCTACCTGTTCACCTAACTGATATCTATCATGTAAAGTCTTAGTGATAGCAGCTGTTAAAGTTGTCTTACCGTGGTCAACGTGACCAATTGTACCAATGTTTACATGTGGTTTAGTTCTCTCATAATGTGCCTTAGCCATTTTAAAATGTCCTCCTTAAAATTAATTAAAATTTTAGTAAATCGTGCTTACTACGCCGACAAAAAAGCCGACTTATACACTAGATTTATTATACAAAATTTATAAGAATTTTGCAAGTATTTTTTAGCAATACTTGCAAAATTAATTATATCTAAATTATTCTGCCTTACCAGCAGCAATCTTTTCCTGAATACTCTTAGGAACTGGTTCGTAGTGGTCAACTTCCATTGAGTAAGTACCACGACCCTGAGTGCTTGAACGAAGGTCAGTTGAATAACCGAACATTTCAGCAAGTGGAACGAAAGCCTTAATAAGCTGAACTCCACCATTCTGAGGTTCCATACCTTCAATTCTACCACGACGAGAGCTTACATCACCCATAACGTCGCCCATGTATTCTTCAGGAACAGTAATTTCAACCTTCATTACAGGTTCAAGTAACTGTGGAGCTGACTTCTTCATGGCATCCTTGAACGCCATAGAACCAGCAATCTTGAAGGCGATTTCAGAAGAATCGACTTCATGGTAAGAACCATCGTAACAAACAGCTCTAATACCAACTACAGGGAAGCCACCGATTACACCGGCCTGCATAGCTTCCTGGATACCAGCATCAACAGCTGGGATGTATTCCTTAGGGATAGAACCACCAACAACTTCGTTAACGAATTCGTATGGCTTGTCGCTATCTGGTGGAATAACTTCGAAACGAACCTTACAGTGACCGTACTGACCACTACCACCTGACTGACGCTTGAACTTACTATCAACGTCTACGTCATGACCGAATGCTTCACGGTATGCAACCTGAGGAGCACCTACGTTCGCTTCTACCTTAAATTCTCTTAAAAGTCTATCAACAATGATTTCGAGGTGAAGTTCACCCATACCAGAAATGATTGTATCGCCAGTTTCCTGGTTAGTGTAAGTTCTGAAAGTTGGATCTTCTTCTGCAAGCTTAGCAAGAGCAACACCCATCTTATCTCTACCAGCCTTAGTCTTAGGCTCGATAGCAACAGAAATAACTGGATCTGGGAAGTTCATTGATTCAAGGATAACTTCGTTATCTTCGTCACATAATGTATCACCAGTAGTTGTAAGCTTAAGACCTACAGCAGCTGCGATATCACCAGCGTAAACCTTATCGATTTCCTTACGGTCGTTAGCGTGCATCTGAAGGATACGACCAATTCTTTCCTTCTTACCCTTTACAGAGTTGTATACATAAGAACCAGATTCGAGAACACCAGAGTAAACTCTGAAGAATGCAAGCTTACCAACGAATGGGTCGTTCATAATCTTGAATGCAAGTGCTGCGAATGGTTCAGAATCAGAAGAATGTCTTTCAACAATATTTTCTTCATCACCTGGAATGTGACCCTTAATAGCAGGAATATCAGTTGGTGCTGGCATGTATTCAAGAACACCGTCAAGCATCTTCTGAACACCCTTATTTCTATAAGCTGAACCGCAGAATACAGGAACTGCTTCACAAGCGATACAAGCCTTTCTAAGAGCCTTCTTCATTTCAGGAATTGTAAGTTCTTCTTCCATAAGGTACTTGTCCATAAGAGCTTCATCAGTTTCAGCGATGAGTTCAACCATCTGCTGATGATATTCGTTAGCCTTATCAACCATATCTTCTGGAATGTCTTTAATTTCAACTTTAGTACCCTGCTTATCTTCATAGTAGTAAGCCTTCATTTCCATAAGGTCAATTACACCTACGAAGTCATCTTCAGCACCGATAGGAAGCTGAACAGGTACTGGATTAGCACCAAGTCTGTCTCTAATCATATCTACAACACGGTAGAAGTTAGCACCCATAATGTCCATCTTGTTTACGAAAGCCATTCTAGGTACGTTGTATTTATCTGCCTGTCTCCAAACTGTTTCAGACTGTGGTTCAACACCACCCTTTGCACAGAATACAGCAACAGAACCATCAAGTACACGAAGTGAACGTTCTACTTCAACTGTGAAGTCAACGTGACCCGGTGTATCAATGATGTTGATACGATGCATAGGACCAGCGTTTTCAAGACCGTGGTTAAGCTGCCACTGAGTAGTAGTAGCGGCAGAAGTAATTGTAATACCTCTTTCCTGCTCCTGTTCCATCCAGTCCATGGTAGCTGTACCTTCGTGAGTATCACCAATCTTGTAAGTACGACCTGTATAGAACAAAATACGTTCTGTAAGGGTAGTCTTACCTGCATCGATATGCGCCATAATACCAATATTACGGGTTAATTCAAGCGGGCATGCTCTTGACACACTTATTCCTCCTTTTGTAATCTACTTAATTACCACTTATAATGAGAGAAAGCCTTATTAGCTTCTGCCATCTTATGAGTTTCGTCCTTCTTCTTAACAGCGCCACCAGCGTTGTTAATAGCATCTAAAAGCTCATTAGCAAGGCGTGCATCCATAGTCTTTTCTCCACGCTTTCTGCTGTATAATGTTAACCATCTGAGACCTAAAGTAAGTCTTCTTTCTGGCTTAATTTCCATTGGTACCTGATAAGTAGCACCACCAACACGGCGAGCCTTAACTTCAAGTACAGGCATAATGTTGCCTAAACCCTCTTCGAAAGCTTCAAGGGCTGGCTTACCACTTTTTTCTTCAAGCTGAGCGAATGCACTGTAAACGATTTTCTGTGCAACACCCTTCTTACCGTCTAACATAACGGAATTAATAAGCTTAGTAACTACTTTACTCTTATATACTGGATCAGGTAGTACTTCTCTCTTTGAAACATGACCTTTTCTTGGCACGATTCTTCCCTCCTTAATAATTGATTAATTCATAGGTACTTGCGACCACTATGTAGCCGCTATTCCATGCCACACTACCTGAACCTGCAACACACAGATTTAAAATAATGAGGCATAAATAAGGCTGCTATGCAGTCTTAAAAAATATTTTGTTATTACTTCTTCTTAGCACGCTTAGCGCCGTACTTAGAACGAGCCTGCTTTCTATCAGCAACACCTGCTGTATCAAGTGTACCTCTGATGATGTGGTAACGTACACCAGGTACGTCCTTTACTCTACCACCTCTTAAAAGAACAACACTATGTTCCTGTAAGTTGTGACCTTCACCAGGAATGTAAGCAGTAACTTCAATACCATTTGAAAGACGAACTCTGGCAATCTTTCTTAAAGCTGAGTTTGGCTTCTTAGGTGTAGCAGTCTTTACTGATGTACAAACACCACGCTTCTGTGGAGAGCTTACATCTGTCTGCTTCTTCTTAAGTGAATTAAGACCCTTCTGTAACGCAGGAGCAGTAGACTTAGTAACCTTAGTCTGTCTACCCTTTCTTACTAACTGGTTAAATGTTGGCATTAACTGCACCTCCTTAAAAATAATAAATCTGTTTGTTGCATAATACGTCCGTATCACACACCCGTATATATTAACACCTTTTAATTTCAAAGTCAATAATTTTTTTCAAAAAATTTGCCTATTTTACAAAAGTTTTCAATAGCTTTTTTGTTATATATTTTGCACCATTCCTCCCCTTGACAAAGTTTTAAATTGGTGTTAGTATATCCATTGTAAAAAATGTTATGAATATTTGCTTATCCAGAGAGGCGGAGGGACTAGGCCCTATGAAGCCCAGCAACCGGCATTTTGTGCATCGGTGCTAATTCCTACGGTTTATTCCGACAGATGAGTTCACGAGAATAAGCCTTCGAGGGCTTTTTTTTATGCCAATTTCTAAATGGTAGATATTTTTTATAATTGAAAGGAGTTACATTAATAATGAAGAAATTCTTTACTTCAGAATCTGTAACAGAAGGACATCCAGATAAAATCTGTGACCAAATTTCTGATGCAGTCCTTGATGCCATTCTTGCAAAAGACCCTATGGCAAGAGTAGCTTGTGAAACAATGACATCAACAGGTCTTATTATGATTGCTGGTGAAATCACAACTAACTGCTACGTTGACCTTGACGAAATCGCAAGAGAAACAGTTAGAGAAATAGGTTACGACAGAGCTAAATACGGCTTCGACTGTGATAGCTGTTCAGTTCTTACTTCTTTAAAGGGACAGTCACCTGATATTGCTCAGGGTGTTAATTCATCTCTTGAAGCAAGAAACGGTGAAGCTGATAGCGATGATACTGGTGCTGGTGACCAGGGTATGATGTTCGGTTTTGCTTGTAACGAAACTGACGAATATATGCCTGCTCCAATTTATTATGCCCACAAACTTACAAGAAAATTAAGCGAAGTTAGAAAAAATGGTACTTTAAGCTATCTTCGTCCAGACGGTAAGAGTCAGGTTACTGTTGAATATGATGATAACAAGGTTGTTAGAATTGACAATGTAGTTATTTCTACTCAGCACGCTCCAGAAGTTGAACACGCTCAGATTGAAAAGGACATCATTGAAAAGGTTATTAAGGCAGTTCTTCCTGCTGAACTTTTAGATGAAAATACTAAGTATTATGTAAATCCAACTGGCAGATTTGTTGTTGGTGGTCCACAGGGTGACTGTGGTTTAACAGGTAGAAAGATTATTGTTGATACTTACGGTGGCTACGCTAGTCACGGTGGTGGTGCATTTAGTGGTAAAGACCCAACTAAGGTAGACCGTTCAGCAGCTTATGCAGCAAGATATGTTGCAAAGAACGTTGTTGCTAGTGGTATTGCTGATAAGTGTGAAATTCAGCTTGCTTACGCAATCGGTGTTGCTCAGCCACTTTCAATCTATGTAAATACTTACGGTACGGGTAAGGTTTCTGATGAAAAGATTGTTGAAATTATCAGAGAAAACTTTGATTTAAGACCTGCCGCAATTATTAAGAACCTTGATTTAAGAAGACCAATCTACAAGCAGACTGCTGCATATGGTCACTTTGGTAGAAGTGATATTAATGTACCTTGGGAAAAACTTGATAAGGTTGATGTTTTCAAAAGTCAGTTTTAATCGTTTTTAGGTATACAAAAAGCTCCTCAAGTTGAACTTGAGGAGCTTTTCATTTTCTCTTACCTATATTAAAATATGCTAATACTGCAACTATCAAACACAGCACCATTGCAGCTATTCTTCCACCATTAAAACCAACTTTTAATGCCCATATAAACTCTACAACAAATATTGCGAGGAATATAGTCATTTTTAAAATTCTTTTATCCATATTATCTCCTTATATATCGTATAATTTTGGTTCAAAACCTTTGATTTTTATTTTTGTAAGGACTTTTTCAAATTCACTTTTTCTGAACTCACCTTTATTACACATAATTTCTAAATTTATACCAAAGAAAGAAATTCCACATTTTGCTCTTTTAAATCCATTTCTTTCGTAAAATGCAACTCTCTTTTTTCGCTGTTCAAAATTTTCAGCATCTACTTCATCAATTCTTTCCATATCCAATGCTATTTGATAGTCGCTATATACTTCCTGTAATTTCTGTAAAGCCTTACTGCCTTTTCCCTTATCTCTTAAATCTTTCTCTATAGCCAAATAACTTAAATAACATTCCTTATTTTCACTATCCGGTATTATTATTGCAAAACCAACAAACTCATCTTCATAAAAAGCCCAGCCATACCAAACAGACTTACAGAAGCTGCTGCACTTTCTGGAAGGTTCTTTCTTCTTTTGGAAAAGCCTCATCATTTAAGCTATACAACTTTTCTTTATCTTTAAAATTATTATCTATCTTTACAAATTCCATATTTCAATCCTCTTTTTTGTTCTTTAAAACCAATTTTGCAAAATCCTCATAATAAAAGCTTTCCATTTCACTGGCATTACCCACTTTATTGAAAAAACAACTTGGAATTTCACCCTCTTTTAAGTTTTTAGCAATACATAGTGAGCAACCCTTACTATGATTAGTCGGATGAAATGGACATTTTAAATCTTTGCACGTACAAAACTGACTCAAATTTTCCATTTTACCCCTCCCTTTCATCATTTAAACAACCACCGGAAACTTCCCATAAGTATATACTGGCTACTGAACCATAGGGACTATATCGTTTCCTAGATTTTTCAAATAAGTCTTTTGTAATTTCCTCTTTATTGTATAAAATTTTAATACCATTTTTTATACCAAAATCGCCATAACTTAAAATATCCATTCTGTTCATAGAAAATATAAGAACCATTTCAGCTGTCCATTTACCTATACCGTCTAATGTACACAATTCTTTTATTGCATCATTGTCAGATTTTTCATAAAGGGCTTCTATACTAAATTCTTTTTCCAAAACCTTCCTTGAAAACTCCTTTATCCACATAACCTTTTTAGCTGAAATTCCTATACCATCTAAATCTGAATTATATATATTTTCAGGAGTAACCTTACCTACTCTATCTATAAATCTATTCCATATTGTATCAAGAGCTTTGTTAGAAATTTGCTGACCCACAATATTCTTTACAATACATATAAACACATCTGGTTCAAGTTTTCTTTCCACAAAACCAACTCTATCAATAACGTAAGCTAGTTTTTTATCTTTTTTCTTTAAATAGTTTAACTCTTTTTCTCCATACTTAAAATACATACATACCTCTTACAAAAAGCGAGGTACTAAAAGTACCTCGCCCCAAATCAACTTATAAAAAATTTCATAATATGTTTGCCCTTTTCTCCATCCATATTACCTCTGATATAGAGGAAATCAGAATTTCTAAAAAGGAAATTACCGGCAAAAGCACCTACAATCTGTTCCTTGCCATCTACAACATCTTTATAACTGGCATCATAAGAACAAAATGCCTTACCAATATGAACATCTTCTATTATTCTATCGTTATGATACATTGTACAAACAACGTGTCTTCCTTCAACTCTAGTACAAATAAGTTTAAGATTTTCCTGAGGACACTCCCAAATCTCATTTACCTTAGGAAGAACTATTGCAACATTCTGATATAATGCAAATAGAAAATATAAAACTAAAACAACACCTAAAATAGGTAAAAACGTACTCATATAAAATCAATCCTTATACATTAAATCTGAATAAAACAACGTCGCCATCTTTCATAACATAGTCTTTACCTTCGCTACGGTAAACACCAGCTTCCTTAGCTGCTGCTACAGAACCAAGTTTCACAAGGTCATCATATGTTACAACTTCAGCACGAATGAAACCTCTTTCAAAGTCTGTATGTATCTTACCAGCTGCCTGAGGTGCTTTTGTACCTTCTGTAATAGTCCATGCTCTTACTTCCTGCTCACCGGCTGTAAGGTAAGAAATAAGACCAAGTAACTTATAACTTGCAGCAATAAGTCTGTCAAGACCACTTGTTTCACAGCCTAAATCAGCTAAAAATTCAAGCTTTTCGTCATTTTCAAGTTCAGCAATTTCTTCTTCAATCTTTGCACAAACAACAAATACGCCTGAGCCTTCTTCTGCAGCTCTTTCTCTAACAGCCTGTACATGAACATTGCTTGCACCGTCATCAGCTAAATCTTCTTCACCAACATTTGCAGCATAAAGAACCGGCTTTCTGCTTAAAAGTGTAAGTGAGTCAACAAAAGCTAAATCATCATCATCAAATTCAATAGTTCTTGCATTCTTACCTTCTTCGAGAACTGTCTTAATCTTCTTTAAGATTTCAACTTCTCTAGCAAGAGACTTATCATTCATAGCCTGCTTCTGTGTCTTAGCAATTCTCTTGTCAACAACATCAAGGTCAGCAAGGATAAGTTCTAATTCGATAGTTTCAATATCTCTTACTGGGTCAACCTTTGCATCAACGTGAACTACATTTGTATCTTCAAAACAACGTACAACGTGAACAATAGCATCTACTTCTCTAATATGAGAAAGGAACTTGTTACCTAAACCTTCGCCCTGACTAGCACCCTTTACAAGACCAGCAATATCAACGAATTCAATAACAGCAGGAGTCTTTTTCTTAGCTGTATACATTTCTTCCAATACATCAAGTCTTTTGTCCGGAACAGGAACAATACCTACATTAGGGTCGATTGTACAGAATGGATAATTTGCAGCTTCTGCACCACCACCAGCAAGTGAATTAAATAACGTACTCTTACCTACATTAGGTAAACCAACAATACCAAGTTTCATAATAAAATCCTTTCTTTTCCTTTATTGCAAAATAATAGGAGAGTAAATTATCCTCTCCTATTATAAAATATTTTTAATTAATCTCGATTAGCAACTGCACCAATCAAAAGGCCTAAAACAAATAATAAAGCACCAACACCAGCAGCAAAAATGCCAAGCTTTGTCTTATCCCCATTAGGAATAAACGTACCTTTATATGGATTTTGTTGTACCTGTTTTTCAGCTACACGATAATGTCTTGTAGGTCTTGCATATCTCATAAAAAAGCCTCCTTATCAGTCAATTTACTTTACATTATTATAACACAGCCAAATAGATTTTAAAAGTGATATTTTTATTAATTTTATTTATTTCGTTCTTTTGGTTATTTTGCACAAATTTAATAAAATTCCATAAAAAAAGATGTTTTTTTTGTAAAATTATGTATAATAAAGTAGTGAGTTTATAATTATAATATATATTTTACATATGCAATATTAAACTTTTAAATATAAATTTATATAAATTGGAGGAGTTTGTACATGAGTTATGATGTGTTAAAAAGCGAAAATGTATATAACGGCAGAGTTTTTCATATTGAAAAAGACGAAATAACTTTACCTGACGGCAGAACTTGTGCCAGAGAAACTGTTGTCCATGGTGGTGCAGCTGCTATGATTCCTATTGATGAAAATGGCAAGATTATATTTGTTCGTCAATATAGACATTCAGCCAGAACAGAAACACTTGAATTGCCAGCCGGCACTCTTGAAAAAGGTGAAGACCCTTTAGTATGTGCTACAAGAGAATTAGAAGAAGAAACAAGTTATAAATCCAATGATTTTACATTTTTATTTAAAATGTATTCAGCAATAGGTTTCTGTAGTGAAATATTATATATTTATCTTGCTGAAAATTTAATTCCCGGAAAATTTAATATGGATGATGATGAGTTTATAACCATTGAAAGATACACTTTGGAAGAAAGTATAGCCAAAATATGGAATGGTGAAATTTGTGATAGCAAAACAATAGCCGGTATTTTAGCATATAAGGAATATTTGAGTAACAAAAATTAACTATTTAAGGGGTTGAATTTTAAAATGAGGGAACAGCTTTTGAGTTTTTTGGAGTATATAAAAGAGGAAAAAAACTTCTCGGATAATACAGTTGTGTCTTATAAGCACGATATTGAAAATTTTATGGACTACATAAATGATATGGGCATAAATTTAAAAGATTGTAAACCAATATATGTTGAAGATTACATAAAAACACTATATGCTAACGGCAGAACAAATTCCACTATTGCAAGAAATGTAGCATCTATACGCTGTTTCTTTAAGTATATGTTTGCAAAGGGACTTATAAGCAAAGATAGTGAAATAAATCTAAAAATGCCTAAAGCTGAAAAGAAAATCAAGAGAGAAACACTTCCACCGGAGATTTTTGATAAAATACTTTTTCAAGTACCAAATAGTACCTCCGGTAGACGTGATAAGGCTATGCTTTCTCTTTTAAGTTGTACTAGAATTTCAATAAGTGAGCTAGTTTCTATAGATATTGATAGCTTTAATAAAAAGACAAGAGAAATTAAACTAAAAAGTGGTATTGTTATTCTCCCCTACAATGCTTTTGCCTATTTATTAGATTATTTAGACAATAGCCGTAAACTTTTGTTATTAAACAAATCTCCTGTAAAAACCCTTTTCTTAAACTGTAATGGCAATCCATTAAGCCGTCAAGGTTTTTGGAAAACCGTTAAAAAGTATATTAAAATGGCTAAAATAGGAGATAGTGTTACTTTACAGAATTTAAAAAGTTTGAAATTATAAAAAACATAATATTACAATATTAAAGGCACCTAATATTACAATAGGTGCCTTTTTCCGTCTTATTCATCTAAATATAACTGCATAGTTTTATATCCATTAACTGTTTTTGTATCAGCGTCATTAAAGTTGCTAGTAAAAGTCTGTAAACTTCCTTTTGGACTAATTACCAAATTCGTAAATTCAACATATGAATCATAGAATGAACGCAAATCTCTATACGCATCCTCATATTTCTTAGGTGGATTCTTTAAATCTTTCATTAAACTATCTACCGTTTCCTGATTAGTTTTAATACTACTTATTTTTTCACTAAAATCTTTATCCGAAAAGAGATTTTCTAACGAATCATTAAAATCAGTTTCACCAGTTGTATATTTATAAGTTTTTGAGTCATATTTATCATAAATACTATTATACCAAACATCATGAATAAGTCCTCCTGCTGATTCAGCTTGACTTGCTCCATTTAACATAGTAAAGTTAATTAATTGCAAGTTTGAATAATACTTTTCAATTTGCTTATCTTGATACATTTTTATTCCTAAAACTGAACCAATGGCTATAACAAAAACTGACACAATAGAAACCCAAAAAGCTTTTTTCTTAAATATTGGAATTTTGATTTTTGTAATTTCTACTTGTTGTGGCAAAATTTTTTCATCTGTAGTAGCACTATCTTTTTTTGTAATAGGGCATCCACAGTTAGGACAAAAATTTTCATCTTCTGAAATTTCCTTGCCACATTCCTCACACACCAAAACCTTTAAGTTATCATCCTCATTTTTTTCAGAATTAGCATTTGTCAATTCAAATCCACATTGTGGACAAAAAGACGCCTTATCACTAATTTCTTTACCACATTGTGGACAATTAATAAGTGCCATAAATATCCCTCCTCTATACAACACAAATCTTATATTTTAATTATATGTATAAACTATTTTTTTGTCAATATAAAGTATATAATAATATATAGTGTCTTTTTAGGACAAAAAAACGGCTATAAAACCTTTAAATCAGGTTTTATAGCCGTTTTTTATAGTAAATCGTAAATATAAATCCTATAGCTTATCTTGTAAGCCACAAATTAAGGTCGTTAATTTGTTCTGAATTTATTATAAATTATTCTGTTTCTTGCAAGCTGTAAGACAGTTTTTCATAAGCATAGCAATAGTCATTGGACCAACACCACCAGGAACTGGAGTAATGTAAGATGCCTTTGGTTCAACGCTTTCAAAATCTACATCACCACAGAGCTTACCTTCTTCATTTCTATTGATACCAACATCAATTACAACTACGCCGTCACTTACCATATCTCCTGTAATAAACTTAGGAATACCAACAGCTGCAACTAAAATATCAGCTTCTCTGCATACTGATGCAATATCCTTAGTCTTTGAATGACAAGTAATAACTGTGCCATTTTCAGCTAATAAAAGCATACCTACAGGCTTACCCACAATATTACTTCTACCAACTACAACACACTTCTTACCAGTAATATCTACTCCACTACGCTTGATAAGTTCAATACAACCAGCTGGAGTGCAAGCCTTTAAATCAGCCTTACCAATAGATAATAAACCAACATTATAAGGGTGGAAACCATCTACGTCCTTTTCAGGTAAAATTCTTAAAAGAACCTTATTTTCATCAATATGCTTTGGAAGTGGAAGCTGTACAAGAATACCATTACATTCCTTATCTGCATTTAATTTATCAATTAAAGCAAGAAGTTCTTCTTCAGTAGTAGATGCTGGAAGTTCATAGTTTAATGACTTAAAGCCACAGTATTCACAAGCTCTCTTTTTGTTTCTTACATATACCTGACTAGCAGGGTCTTCTCCTACAAGAACTACAGCAAGGCAAGGTTCAATACCCTTTGCCTTTAGTGCTGCAGCCTCAGCCTTTACTTCATCTTTAATCTGTGTAGAAATAGCCTTTCCGTCTATTATATTCGCCATACAATTTCTCCTTATTTCTTTAATTTAACATTCTTTACAACACCGTTTCCGTTATTGTTAATAATGTAATATAATCTGTCGTTACCAACATTTAAGTACATACCAGATTCATCAACAATCTGTTCTGCCTTATTTGTATCTAAATCATACTTATAAATTTTGAGCTTATCCCAATCATCATAGTAGAGAACATTATCTGCAATATTAAGGTCACCAGAATGAACTCCTATAAGAAGTTCTGTCTCCTTTGTACTGATTTCTGTTCTATAAATATAGTCATCACCATTTGGATTAGTCTGATTGTTATGAGGTGAAGTGTAGTATAAGTATCCATTATCTACTACAAGATAACAAGCATATTTATTTACAACCACTTCCTGATTGCCACCGTCCATATCAATCTTAATTGGCCAGTAGTTAATTTTAGCATCTGTGAAGTATAATTCGTCATTATAAACATTTAAGTAATTAGCTTCACCTGCATAAATACACTTAGAATTTTTACCCTCTAAGTCTGTTCTATAAATAGCCTTTGACCTATTATAGTCAACATAGAAAATATAATCCTTTGTAACTGTCATATAGTAAGCAGAAGTAGAAATAATCTTTTTGTTATCGCTACCGTCTTTCTTCATACGATAAACATTAAAGTCATCATCTCCATTTGCATAGTAGATATAATCCCCCATTACATTAAGGAAATAACTAGCACTTGAATTGATTTTTTCACCTTTGCTACTACCTTTTTTACTCTTGTAAACAGCGTATTTATCATCACTATTCTGATAATAAGAATAGTCACCGTCATCAACTACTGCACCTAAATTGCTTATGTTACCGGGAGTGTTACCAACAACTCTTTCAGTTTCCACATCTACCGGCTTTGAATTGTTCTTTACATAAACAACTGCACATACAGCAACAATTACCACTACAATAGCAACAATTAAAGCTATTATTTTTTTATTACTTTTTTTAGTTTCCATTTCACACCTCAGAAATTAGAAAAGACCAGTAATCTTTCCGTTTTCATCAACATCAATATTTTCTGCTGCTGGAACTTTTGGAAGACCAGGCATAACCATTACATTACCTGTGAGGGCAACAATGAAACCAGCACCGGCACTAAGACGAATTTCCTTTACATTAAGAGTAAAGCCTTCTGGTCTGCCAAGTTTAGTTGCATCGTCAGATAATGAGAACTGTGTCTTTGCAATACAAATAGGTAATTTATCCATACCTAAATCTTCAATCTTCTTAATTTCCTTCATTGCCTTTTTATCAATAGAAATATCAGCAGCACCATATATTTCCTTAGCAATAGTTGTAATCTTGTTTACGATAGTATCGTTTTCATCGTATAAAACGTGGAAGTTGCTTTCCTTGTTTTCAAGTACGTCAAGCACCTTTTCAGCAAGAGCCTTACCACCTTCGCCACCTTTTGCCCAAACTTCAGCAATAGCGAAATCAGCACCCATTTCTTCGCACTTTGTCTTAATATATTCTACTTCTTCCGGAGTATCAGTAATGAAGTTGTTAAGTGTTACAACTACAGGCACACCAAACTTATGTAAGTTTTCAATGTGCTTTTCAAGGTTACAGAAACCTTTCTTAACAGCCTCAAGATTTGGAGTGTTAAGGTCAGTCTTTGGTACACCACCGTTGTACTTTAATGCTCTAACTGTAGCAACAAGAACAACTGCATCAGGCTTTAAGCCAGCCTTTCTACACTTAATATCAAAGAACTTTTCAGCACCTAAGTCAGCACCAAAACCAGCTTCTGTAATTGTAATGTCAGAAAGTTTCATAGCTGTCTTTGTTGCCTTTACACTGTTACAACCATGGGCAATATTAGCGAAAGGACCACCATGAATGAAAGCTGGTGTATGTTCTAATGTCTGTACTAAGTTTGGCTTAAGAGCATCTTTTAAGAGAGCTGCCATAGCACCAACAATGTGTAAATCCTTTGGAGTTACAGGCTTACCATCATAAGTATAAGCAACTACCATCTTACCTAACTTGTCCTTTAAGTCTGTAATATCTTCTGCAAGACATACTACAGCCATAATTTCAGAAGCAACTGTAATCATAAAGCCGTCTTCTCTTGTAACACCGTTAAGTTTTCCACCTACACCAACGATAACATCTCTTAAAACTCTATCGTTAAGGTCAACACATCTCTTCCAAATAATGTTGTCTGGGTCAATACCAAGAACATTACCCTGCTTAATATGATTATCAATAATAGAAGATAAAAGGTTGTTAGCTGTTGTCATTGCATGAATATCACCTGTAAAATGAAGGTTAATATCTTCCATAGGAACTACCTGTGAATATCCACCACCTGCTGCACCACCTTTTACACCCATACAAGGTCCAAGAGAAGGTTCTCTTAAAGCTACAAGTGTCTTCTTGCCAAGCTGATTTAAAGCCTGTGAAAGACCAATAGTTACAGTAGTCTTACCTTCACCAGCTGGAGTTGGATTTACGGCTGTTACAAGAACAAGCTTTGCGTCTTTGTTATTTTTGCTACTCTTAAATAATTCATCAGAAATCTTAGCCTTATACTTACCATACATTTCCAAATCGTTTACATCAATACCAAAGTTTTCTGCTACTTTTGTAATGGGTTCCACGACACATTCCTGTGCAATTTCAATATCACTTTTCATTTTCTCATCCTCCTAGGTTTTATATTGATATAAATATAATCCTAATTTTAATTTTAGTCAACTTAAAATTTTCATATAGTAGTACATAAAACTATATTTATTCAAATTTTAACTATTTCTTTCTAACCATTCCTTGTATTCGTATTCGCTCATAAGAACCTCTCTGCCCTTTGTTCCTCCATTATCAGGACCAACAATACCTCTTTCTTCAAGGTCTTCTATAATGTTAGCAGCTCTGTTATATCCAATTTTGAATTTACGCTGTAAACCACTTATAGATGCTTTCTTACTGTGTACAAGGAAACCTATAGCCTGTTTTGTAAGCTCGTCTTCGCCATCACCTGAACCACCTGAAACAGTAACTCCGTCTGAAGACGAAGATTCAAGTTGCTTTATAATTTCTTGGTCATAATGAGATTCATCTACCTTAATATAATCTACAATCTTTTCAACTTCATCATCAGATACAAAAGCACCCTGTATTCTAAGAGGCTTGTCCATAGAAACTGAACGGAAAAGCATATCACCTCGACCTAAAAGTTTTTCAGCACCAGAACAGTCAAGAATTGTTCTTGAGTCTACAGGAGAAGAAACCTTAAAGGCTATTCTTGAAGGAATATTTGCTTTAATAAGACCAGTAATGACGTTTACAGAAGGTCTCTGTGTTGCAACTATAAGATAGATACCTGCTGCTCTTGCAAGCTGTGTAAGACGCACAATAGAATCTTCTACCTCTTTCTTTGCAACCATCATTAAGTCAGCCAACTCGTCAATAATAATAACAATCTGTGGCAATCTATCTTCTTTAGCAACATTCTTGTTGTATGCCTCCAACTTTCTTGAACCAGTTGACGCAAACAAGTCGTATCTTCTCATCATTTCCCTAACAGCCCAGTTTAAAGCTCCTGCTGCCTTGTGTGGGTCAGTAACAACCGGAATAAGCAAGTGTGGTATACCATTGTAAACACTTAATTCTACTACCTTTGGGTCTACCAATATAAGTCTTACTTCATCTGGAGAATACTTATACAACATACTTGTAATAATTGTGTTTACACATACAGACTTACCTGAACCAGTAGCACCGGCAATAAGTAAATGTGGCATTTTAGAAATATCTGAAACTACAATATTTCCGGCAATATCCTTACCCATACCAAAGGCTATTTTACCGTCATAACTGTTAAATTTCTCTGTCTGTAAAATTTCTCTGAAAAATACATTTGAAATTTTATCATTAGGTATTTCAATACCTACAGCACTCATACCAGGAATAGGTGCTTCAATTCTTATACTCTTTGCTGCAAGAGCAAGAGCAATATCATCGGCAAGACCCTCTATTTTGTTTACTCTTACACCAACTGGAGGTGTAAGCTCAAATCTTGTTACAGCAGGACCTTGGCTTATATTATTTACCTTTGCTTCAACACCAAATATTGCTAAAGTTTCTTCCAACTTCTTAACCTTACGCATTTTTTCTTCTCTTGATGTAAAACTGCTGTTTTCATCAGGATTTTTTGCAAGGAATTCAATTTTAGGATACTGGTAAGGAATTGTAACAGCCTCAGCTTGATTTGTTAATTTAGATACCTTCTTTTCTTCCTCAGCCTCTATAAATTCTGGTTCACTATAGCTAAAATTCTTTCCGGCAAGACTGGTTTCATTTTTGCTATCACCACTTTTGAAAATACTTTCAGTAAACATTGACCTTGGAACAGAACTCTTTTCTTCTACTTCATCGGAAATATTTTCTTCTACGTTTTCTGACTCATTAAATATCTTAGGTTCTTTTTCTTCAATATTATTTGATAAAATAGCATCTTCACTACTTCTAATAGGGTCTGCGAAATTAATGGCTTCTTTATCATCAATAGCATCATCGTCACTTATAATCTGTATACTAGGCTTATTTATTGACTTTAAAGCATCTAAGGCAATTTTTTCTGTATCTAAATCAGGATTTTCCTCAATAGGAGTAATTTCTAAAACACCTGAAGAAATACCACCGTTGTTTTCTTCAACTGCACTATGCTGAATATCTGCATAATCATTTTGTGGTTCAGAGCTAAAGCCAAAATCAATATTATTTTCAGGTTGTTCCGAAAAACTTTGTACATTGTCATAAGTCTGCTCTTTTTCCTCTGTTTTTGGATTATCCCACATAAATATATCTCCAGCCTCTTTTACTTCTTCTTTAAGGCTTGGAATATCTGTAGCTACTGAAGATGTATCATTATTCTGAATATTTTCACTTTCTTCCGATTTTTCATCAGACTTTTCACTATATTTATCAAGTTCAGTTTGTATACCATTTAAGATCTTTGATACGTACTGCTTTTCTTCTCCTCTAGCAATGGCTTCTTGTGCCTGCTTTACCCTTTCACGAAGTCTAGGTATACTTTCGTCAAACTCTCTAGGTCTATGAAGATAATTATATCTTTGGTTTACAACATCACAGTTATCTAATTCCAATTCTTCATTATGTTCTTCATTCTTGTTATACTCTCCTATTTCAAAAGTAACAACCGGAGGAACATATTTTTCCTCTTTTTCCTGAACTGGTTCTCGTCTTTTAAATAAACCTAAAAAACCACCTTTTCTTTTAACACTTTTTCTAGTATCTCTTTCTTCTTCAACTTCATCAGAAGCGTCTTCTTCAACTTCTGATAAAAGATGAAAATGCTAAAAACTCTACCGGTAAAATGAATTTGGAAGAGGAAG
>ENA-OPSG01000779-OPSG01000779.1-human-gut-metagenome-genome-assembly--contig:-NODE-779-length-18384-cov-5.358176_pt1 | contig 18384 bp, 17 predicted proteins | sample MGYA00241454_ERZ501900 | MGnify/ENA primary metagenome ERZ501900 (study PRJEB25962, sample SAMEA2042225) | human gut metagenome | biome: human gut; feature: human-associated habitat; material: faeces... | reverse complement strand
AATCGGTCGAGGCTTTAACCAAAGAAGGCTGAAGTGTAAGAGATGTAGAAAGATTTTTGTATGTTGTTTTGAAGGTATATCCTTTATATATAGATTTAATATGAAGATTTAAGCATTCTTAGAGATAAGGATGTTTTTTTTCGTTTCATTAGAATGTTCCGGACAGAGAAAAAATCCTTCTATGCGGTATTCTTTCTTTGTGGTATAATATATATTATCAGATAGATGAAAAGAAGGGGTAAAAAGATGAAAAAATTCATAAAATATGGAAGTATCGTGGTTATTTCATTAGTTATATTAATAAGTTGTAACGTAAATTCGTATGATTGTGATGTATTTGCAGAAGAAAAGAATGAAGAACAAAATACAGAAACTGATATAATATGCAATTGGCCAGAAGATATCATAGATCCAGGACCAGCATTACCCCAATATCTTTCTGCTCCAAAAATCATGAATATATTGAATACGAACAAAGGAATTAAAGTTCAATGGAAGAAAGTAAATAATGCGCATGGATATCGTATTCAGAGAAAATTAGGAAATAGTAAGTGGAAAGATCTGAAAATACTAAAAGAAAATCAATATACGGATAAAACAGTAGAGAATGGTAAGAAATATCAATATAAGATTTATGCATATGCTTCTAATTCCATTGATTTTATAGAGTCAACTGGAACAAAAAGTATTACAAAAAAGATTTTATATTTGAAGGCTCCAGTGATCAGTAATATAAAGAAATCTCAAAATACAAGATACAAAATTGTATGGAAGAAAAATAAAAAAGCAGATGGTTATAAGATTCAAATCTCTACATCTAAGAAATTTAAGAATAACAAGTCTAAGATAAAAGAAATTTCAACTTATAAGTTCAATCCTAAGATTTATGGAATGAAAAAGAAAAAATCGTATTATGTAAGAATTCGTGCTTATAAAGTAGATGGAAAGCAATTACATTATAGTGCATGGAGTAATATAAAGATATTAAAATAGCAAAAATGAAGTATTATGAACGTTATTTATTCATAATACTTCATTTTTTAAATAGTATTTGGGCTTATATCAAAATATTAATAAGCAATCAGTTCATAACCATCTTCTGTTACAAGAACCTGAACTTCCCACTGTGCAGAAGGCTGTCCATCATCAGTATAAATCTGCCATTCGTCAACTTCATCAACATAAAACTCGTCGGTACCCATATTAACCATTGGTTCGATCGTAAACATCATACCAGGAGCCATAACCATACCAGTACCAGGTTCAGAAACATAGCTTACATAAGGATCTTCATGGAACTGAAGACCAACACCATGCCCACCGATTTCTTTGACAACAGTGTAGCCATTTTCTACAGCATGCATATGCACAGCATGTCCCATATCGCCGAGAAGTCCCCAAGGTTTTACATTCTTAAGACCAATCTCAACACATTCTTTTGTAACATCAACTAATTTTTTCTTTTCTTTAGAAACTTCACCAATACAGAACATACGAGAAGAATCTGAAAAATATCCATGATAGATCGTAGAAACATCGACGTTGATGATATCACCTTCCTGTAAAACGACATCTTCTGAAGGAATTCCGTGGCATACTTGATCATTCACTGAAGTACAAACGCTCTTAGGAAATCCCTCATAATTTAATGGAGCAGGGATTGCACCACGGGATGTTGTCTGTTCATATACCCAGTCATCAATCTGCTGTGTTGTAACTCCAGCTTTAATATGCTCTGCAACATAATCCAAAACAGCGATATTGATTTTTCCGCTTTCTTTGATCTTCTCAATCTGTTCTGGAGTTTTGATCATATCGTGAGATGGGATGATATGTCCTTCTTGCTGTAATTCTTTTAATTTCTCATCAAACTGACAGTGGCATTTTTTGTATTTTTTTCCACTGCCACACCAGCATGCATCATTTCTTCCGATAGTTTCCATTTTTTGCACTTCCTTTATTTTCATTCATTTTTAATACGATTCCTATGGAATCAAACTATACCAATTTTACTATAATTAATAAAAAATAGCAATGAAGTGCGAATGATTTTATTCCTCATTTATGAAAAAGTTATCAAAGAAAATTTTTGATTCGTATTCCAGACATAGTCTCTTTCGTTAGTGATGGCATTGGCAATTGTAACACCAGTAAAGGCAGCACAACAACAATATGTACCAATACAGGAAGATATTGAGATTACAAAGAATATCAAAGATATTCAGACAGCAGGGTATTATTCTGCTGCATTGATGAGAAATGGAGATTTGTGGACTTGGGGATCTATGGCAAAAGGAGAAAGTTATTCATCTTCAAAAGTATCTCAAGACACAGAACAAAAATCAGCGGTATTTATGATAGATGTAAAAGAATTTGTATTAGGAACTAATTGTTATGCTGCAATCAAAAATGATGGAAGTCTTTATGCTTGGGGAGATAACTCCTTTGGAGCAATTGGAATTGGTAAAGCACCAAATATTGATTACAGTGAAAATTCGAATGATTATGCAGAGCCTGTGCCAGTAAAAGTTGTAGATAATGTAAAAGATGTGACACATGATTCTGTAAACCGAATGATGTATTTAAAAAATAATGGTTCCCTTTGGGCAGCGGGATCTGGAAAATATGGTGTTTTGAGTGAACTAGATGAAGAAAATTCAACACAATATAATTTTTACAGAAACCCAATCCTTATCACACTAATCACACTAAAAGGAAAATCTCCATCACTAACAGTAAAAGATGACAATAATTCAGGAACCACTGATCCAGAAGAACCAGATTCTGGAGATATTGATGATGGAGATCATGGACATGATCATGGAAACAAAGACAACGCAGGAGACAAACAGCAAGATCAGGTTGGTCTGGAACAAATATCTTAAAAGTTCAGAATATCAAAGGAAAGAAAGTAAAGATTAGGTGGAAGAAAAACACCCAGGCAGTAGGTTACCAGATTCAGTATTCTGTCAACTACCCACGACCTAAAGGTCATGGGCTTGTAACTGCCCAGTCGTACTAACGGTTTACACCTCCGACCTTTAACCCCAATAGATATTGCTATCTAAAGTGGCGTTACATCATAGGGTGGTTGACAACACCCTTTGTAACAAAGTTTACTCTGTTACAACTGTATTAGGTACTTGGCTATCAACAAGATAATTTATTCCCATACGATACAGATTCATAGCTCCTATACGGTCATCATTGGACTTATAGCCACAGTTTTTACAAGTAAACAAATGTATCTTCTTGTTACGGTTGGCCTTTTCAGTATGTCCACAAATAGGACAACACTGGCTTGTATAATGAGGGTCTACCTTAATTACAGAAGACTGATTCTGCTTAGCCTTGTAAATTAGTTTCTGTTCTAAATCATAGAACGACCACGATACAGAAACATAAAGGTCTTTGGTTTTGACACGCTCTGTAGCATTACGAATACCCGACAAATCTTCTAATACAAAGAGTGTATGCTTTGGGTTGTTCTCAACGAGTGCCTTTGATACACAATGGTTAACATCTTGCATCCAACGGTTTTCTCGATGACCAATAGCTTTTAATCTTCGCCTTGAAGATGGAGTTTGTCGCATTTGCAGTTTTTTACGAAGTTTGGAATAGTTAGCACGTTTCTGCTTGATAGCTTTTCCACTAACAAATCCAGACTTGTGATTACTGTCATAGGTTGCAACAACGAAGTTAATACCTCTGTCAATGCCTACGACATTACAAATGTCAGAAATATTACTTTCTTCGACATCATAAGTTACTGGTATGTGAAGATAATATTTCCCATGTTTGTTTGTGAGCTTAGCTGTACCAAACTTATAGATTGTGTGGTCAAAATATTTAGACATACCTTCAGCGAAATATGGCAGTTTCACACGACCATTAAGCGTATTCACAGAAAAACAGTTTTGCGTTAAAGAATAATCTCTGTTCCAAACTAAATCATACTGAGGTTTCTTGAAGGTTGGTTGTATCCACTCATTTTGATTTTCGAGAATAGTTCTATATCTTGCAATGACTGTTTTCAAAACGGACTGAGCCATTTGCGATTTAAGACCAAATTTTTCTCTTAGAGTAGAATACAAAACCTTATTAAGTGAAAACTGCTTTAAATCATGAGTTTGGAATACATAGTCTGAAACATAATTACAGGCATCACGATAAACAGACATAGTTTCATCAAGCAAAACTTTATCTGTATCCGTGGCGACTATTTGAACTTTTGCTGTTATAGTCATCTGTTCCATAGATGTACTCCCTTCATTGATATTTCACTAGATATAGTATATAATATTAGATAGTGAAAGTCAATAATTATCAGAGGTAAACTATGGACAATAGCTATCATCGTCATAACAGACGAAAATACAGCCTAAAAGTACAGGCAAACGAAAGGATTTAATTTATGAAATTACGAAGGGGAGAAAAAAGCTATGAATTATACATACATTGTAAAATGCAGTGACGGAACCTTTTATACCGGCTGGACAAACGATCTTACCCGCCGCATGGAGGCACATAATCAGGGCAGGGGTGCGAAGTATACAAAGGCGAGACGACCGGTCACACTCATCTATTATGAGACATTTGAAACAAAAGAAGAAGCGATGAAAAGGGAATATGCGATAAAGCGGCTGAGCCGGAAGGAAAAAGAAGAACTGATCCGATGAGAGGGTTGGTTCTTTCTTATTTTCCAATGGAAAAAGACAAAAGATGCTGAAAGATGTCGGAGCTTTTCACAGAATGAACACATAACTGTCACAGAATCAACGAGTTTCTTTTATAGAATAAAAAAATCAGAGCGTGTTTTTGGCAGCAGTGTAAAAAGTATTCCGTAATGGATGCGGAAATCATTCAGGAAAGTCGAAAGCATGATCCAGAGAAACACATTTTGTCGGGAGGGTAAAAAGTTGATAGAAGTTAAAAATCTGGTAAAACGCTATGGCAGTCATCTGGCGGTAGACCATCTCAACTTTACAGTGGAGAGTGGTCAGATCTATGGATTTCTCGGACCAAATGGTGCGGGAAAATCTACAACCATGAATATTATGACGGGATATCTAGGCGCCACGGAAGGAGAAGTGCTCATCAACGGGCATAACATTCTTGAGGAGCCGGAAGCAGCAAAGAAAAGCATCGGGTATCTCCCTGAGATTCCGCCGCTGTATCTGGATATGACTGTAAAAGAATATCTTGATTTTGCAGCAGAATTGAAAAAGGTAAAGAAAAAAGATAGAAAATCAGAAGTGGATCACGTCTTGAAGCTTGTTAAGCTGGAGGAGGTAGAAGGACGTCTGATTAAAAATCTGTCAAAAGGATACAAGCAGAGAGTCGGGCTTGCACAGGCAGTTCTTGGCTTCCCGGAAGTGATCATCTTAGACGAACCTACGGTCGGACTGGATCCGAAACAGATTATCGAGATACGGGAACTGATCAAGGAACTTTCCAAAAATCATACAATCATTTTGAGTTCCCACATTCTGGCGGAAGTGCAGGCGGTCTGTGATTATGTCATGATCATTGCGCATGGAAAGCTGGTAGCAAGTGACACTCCTGAGAATCTGGAGCGGCTTTTAAATGGTTCTGAAACGATTGAACTGACAGCCAAAGCAGAAGAGACAAGAGTAAGAGAGATTCTTAGCAAAATAGAGGAGATTGAAACGGTAGACTATAAGGAACAACAAGATGGAACGACGGATATTTTTATCAAGACCGTAGATCAGAAGGATATTAGGGAGAAACTCTTCCACACATTTGCAGAGGAACATTGTGCACTACTGAAGTTGAATCTGTCAAGAATCACATTGGAAGATGTCTTCTTAAAACTGACGCAGGAGGAAACAGGAGACTCCGAGCAGACTGTTTCGGCAGATGAGGAAGGAGGAGAAGAAGATGAAAGCGATTTATAAGAGAGAATTAAAATCCTATTTCGATTCTATGATCGGGTATGTATTTATAGCGTTTCTTGTAGCGATCACCGGAATTTATTTCATGGTGTATAATCTGAATATGGGATATCCATATTTTTCTTATGCGCTAAACTCTATACTTTTTATTATGCTGGTGGCAGTCCCGGTACTTACGATGAAATGCTTTGCGGAGGAGAAGAAAAGCAGAACAGATCAACTTCTTTTGACAGCTCCGGTAAGTCTTAGTCAGATCGTGCTTGGAAAATATTTTGCAATGGTTACAGTTTTTGCGGTTCCATGTGCAATCTATGCGGTATTTCCACTGATCATCGAAAGCCAGGGAGAAGCACATATTGGCATTGATTACATGGCAATTCTGGCATTTTTCCTTCTTGGATGTGTCTATATTGCAATTGGAATGTTTTTATCTGCGCTGACAGAGAGCCAGATCATTGCTGCAATCAGCACATTTGGGGTACTTCTCATTCTGTATTTGTGGGAAGGACTTGTTGACTTCCTGCCGACGTCGGCGATGGGAGGTTTGATGGGGATTCTCGCGATTCTGACAGTTCTGGTCATCGGTATTTATCAGATGACGAAAAACTGGGTGATTGCAGCAGGCGTGGAAGTGTTAGGCGCTGCCGCAGCAATTGGAACATATTTTGCAAAATCCAGTCTGTTTGATAACCTGCTTCCAGATCTGTTTGGAAAATTTATTCTGACAGAGCCATTTACAAACATTGCATTTACTCATATTGTTGACATCAGCGGAATGATACTCTATTTTTCTTTGATTTTCCTATGTGTCTTTCTGACCGTGCAGACAATTCAGAAAAGGCGTTGGAGTTAGGAGGGCAGTATTGTGGAAAAATTGAAAAAACTATTTGGAACGATTCATACGAAACAAGGTGCGTACAGTCTGGGGCTGACAGCGGTTGCAGTTGCCGTGGTGATCGTGATCAATCTCGTTGCAGGAAGACTCCCGGAGTCTGTGAGAAATATTGACATCAGCGATAATCAAATCTATGAAATCACAGATACATCGAAAAAGATGCTGAAAAAGCTGGATAAAAAAGTAGAAATAAAAGTATTGGCGGAGAAATCTTCGACAGATGAAAGAATCAAAACATTTTTAAGTAAATATGCCGCATTGTCGGGGAAAATTTCTGTTGAGTGGATCGATCCGGTGCTTCATCCTGCGGCACTGACTGAGTATGATACATCTTCAAATACAATCGTGGTATCCTGTCCGGATACAGAAAAGACAACAACGATTTCATTTACAGACATCATCGTCTATGATCAGTCTTCTTACTATATGACTGGTCAGATGCAGGAGTCACAATTTGATGCGGAGGGACAGCTCACAAGCGCAGTTAATTATGTGACAAGTGAAGAGACAAAGAAAATTTACCGGACGAGTGGACATGGAGAAAGTACAGTATCTACCAGCCTGTCAGAACTGTTTGAGAAGGCAAATTTATCGATGGAAGAGCTAAACCTGCTGATGAACAATGAGATTCCGGAAGACTGTGATCTTTTGTTTATGTATGCACCGACCACGGATATTACAGAAGATGAAAAAAATACACTTTCTGAGTATTTGAAAAACGGTGGAAAAATGATGTTGATCTCTGGTGCAGAAGATCAGGAGACACCAATTCTTGATGCATTTATGGAAGAATACGGACTTCAGATGGCAGATGGGTATATTGCAGATACGGAGCGTGCGTACCAGGGGAATCCATATTCATTCTTCCCGGAAATCAATGCTTCTGGAGAACTTGGGGAAGGAATGTCAAGCAATATGGTGCTGCTTTTGAATGCACGTGGAATGGTTGAGACAGATCCGGCAAGAGATACGATCAGTGTTACTCCATTTATGACAACTTCTGAGAATGGATTTGCAGTAACAGAGGATAAACAGGAGCAGGGAGAATATATTCTTGGTGCAGTGGCGACAGAGGATGAGGGAAGACTGACGGTGATCTCAGCGCCGATGATGATCGATAGCCAGCTGACAGATGCTTTTACAACGGTAGAAAACCTCAAATTGTTTATGAATGCAGTGACAAGTAATTTTGATGATGTAGAAAATACAGCGATCGAGCCAAAGAGTCTTGCAGTGACCTATAATACCGTACAGTATGCCGGAGGATTCAGCCTGCTGATGATCTTTGGAGTGCCGGCGATCATTCTGATCTCTGGATTTGCAAGATGGATGAAACGAAGAAAGGCATAGCAGGAGGGCGTATATGAAGAAACATAGATCACTACTGATTTTGACTGGCGCCCTGGCAGTGCTTGTCATTGTTTATATGGGACTTGGAAGTTACAATCGAAAGCAGGAACAGAAGGAAGCAGAGACCGCTGAGGCGAATACCGTTACCGTGACAGATATTTCGGATCTCCAGGAGATTTCTTATCAGTATGAGGGAAATGATTTTGCATTTGCAAAGAATGAAGATGTGTGGTATTACACAAAAGACAAGGAGTTTCCGGTTGCCCAAAGCTATATTGATGCGATGGCAACATCTTTTGGAAATCTTACGGCAGTGAGAGAACTAAAAGAGACAGATCAGCTTTCCGATTACGGTCTGGAAAACCCGAAATACACAATCCATTTGAAAGATAGTGAAGGGACAGAGACTACACTTTACTTTGGAAATGCAGTGGAGGAAAATTATTATATGACCCTGAATGATAAAGAAAAAGTGTACACCGTCTCTGGGACGAGTTTGGACACAATTTCTTATGAATGGAATGACTTCCTTCAGAAAGAAACACTGCCAAGTATTGGAAGTGCAAACTTGAAGCAAGTGACGATCACAGAAAATGGCAATCAGACCGTATACGATTCCAAAGAGGAGAGCCAGAAAGAAGATTTGGCAGCGATTGCCGGAGGATTCGGAGCAGCATCATTTGGAACTTGTGTGGAATATGCGGTGAAAGATGAAAAATTGGCATCGTATGGATTAGAGGAAAATGAAAAGATCAAAATTGAGGCAGTGTATGAAGACGATGATAAGAAAGAGCAGACACTTACATTGAATATTGGTAAGTTGGATGAGAGCGGATCATATTACTATGTGCAGCTGGATGGATCTAAGATGGTTTACCAGATGGGAAAAGAAGTCGTAGAGAATATGCTGAACAAAGGAGAATAAAAGATGAAAAGAAGACTGAAAGCTTGGAAGAAAGTTTCCGGTCTTCTTTTTTATGGATTATCTTAATAGGAACACATACATCACGATAAAGTGGCAGACACTTCCGCCCATCACAAATAGATGAAAGATCTCATGACTTCCGAAGTTCTTATGTTTGTTGTTGAAGATTGGAAGTTTCAGTGCGTAAATAATTCCTCCGATGGTATAGACGATTCCGCCGGCTAAAAGCCATCCAAATCCACCTGGGGACATTGTGTCAAGAAGTTTTGTGAATGCCAAAACGCAGGTCCATCCCATTCCGATATAAAGAACCGAGGAGAACCATTTCGGACAGTTTACCCAAAACGCTTTCACAAGGATTCCGAGAATTGCAATACCCCACACGACTGTAAGCATGGTATAGCCGACAGGTCCTTTTAAGGTGATTAGGCAGATGGGTGTGTAGCTTCCTGCAATCAGCACAGAGATCATCATATGGTCAAATTTTTTCAGACGCTTATTCACTTTCTCAGAAATATCAAGGGAGTGGTATAAGGTGCTTGCGGTGTATAATAAGATCATACTTCCAATGAAGATTGCGAGGGAAATCACATAGATGGGATCTCCTTTGTGAGCTGCTTTTATCAACAATGGTGTTGCGGAAAAGATAGCCATCAGCATTGCGATAAAATGAGTAATCGCGCTTCCGGGATCTTTTAAATGTCTTTGTTTCATAAGAATGCCTCCTGATCAATGATGAATAAAACGATAAGTAGTTTTAAATACTACATTAAGTATATGTTGATATTACTACTTCTATTACAAAAATGCAAGAGGAAAAGAAAAAGATAGACAAAATTCAGGGCATCTGTTATGATGAAAGACGTGTACTTTATGAGTGGGGTTGCTGCAAAGTTCATTTTGCACCAGCCTCATTTTTATGGACAGAAATAGCATGTAGGAAATATTAGTCATAAATTACTTTCCAATAAAGTATGAATGACAGGATAGATAAATACAGAAGGAACGGAAAGGAAACAAATAATGGAAACATTAAGATTTGAAGAGCTTGGAATCTGCCCGGAGATTCAAAAAGCAGTAAAACATATGGGATTTGAGGAGGCATCTCCGATTCAGAGTAAAGCCATCCCGGTTATGATGACAGGAAAAGATATCATCGGACAGGCACAGACAGGAACAGGAAAGACAGCCGCATTTGGAATTCCGATGCTGGAAAAAATTGATCCGAAGAACAAGAAATTACAGGGAATCGTTCTCTGCCCGACAAGAGAACTTGCAATTCAGGTGGCGGAGGAAATCCGGAATCTGGCAAAGTATATGCATGGAATCAAAGTACTTCCAATTTATGGAGGGCAGGAAATTGTAAAACAGATTCGTTCCTTGAAGAGTGGAACACAGCTGATCATCGGAACACCGGGACGTGTGATGGACCACATGAGAAGAAAGACAATTAAAATGGAGCAGGTGCATACGGTTATCTTAGATGAGGCGGATGAGATGCTGAATATGGGATTCCGTGAGGATATCGAGACGATTCTGGAAGGAGTTCCAGAGGAGCGGCAGACCGTATTATTTTCCGCAACGATGCCGAAGGCAATTATGGAGATTACGAAGAAATTCCAGAAGAATGCGGAAGTGATCAAAGTGACGAAAAAGGAACTGACTGTGCCGAATATTGAACAGTTCTACTATGAGGTAAAACCGAAGAATAAGGAAGAAGTGCTGACACGTCTGCTTGACATTTATACACCGAAACTTTCTGTGATCTTCTGTAATACGAAGAAGCAGGTAGATCTGCTTGTAACTGCACTTTTAGGGCGCGGATACTTTGCAGCAGGACTTCACGGAGATATGAAGCAGGCACAGAGAGACCGTGTAATGCAGGGATTTAGAAGTGGAAAGACAGATATCCTTGTAGCGACAGATGTGGCTGCAAGAGGAATTGATGTCGATGAAGTGGAGGCAGTATTTAACTATGATCTGCCACAGGATGAAGAGTATTATGTACACCGGATCGGAAGAACCGGACGAGCAGGAAGAGTTGGACGTTCTTTTTCTTTTGTCTCCGGGAAAGAAGTATATAAATTGAAAGAAATCCAGCGTTACTGCAAGACAAAGATCTACGCGCAGAAAGTACCGTCATTGAACGATGTCGCAAATACAAAGATTGACAATGTATTGGAAGAGATTGAGAAGATGATCGAAAAAGAAGATCTGACCATGATGATCAATGCAATTGAGGAGAAAGTCAATGATTCTGACTATACAGCAATGGATATGGCAGCCGCATTTTTAAAATTGTACACCGGAATGAAAGATGAAAATGAATCGGAAGATGAATTTGACTTCGGAGATACCGGAGCGGAAGAGCCGGGAATGGTCCGACTGTTCATCAATATTGGGAAGAAGCAGAAAGCAAGACCGGGAGACATTCTCGGAGCGCTTGCAGGAGAAAGTGGAATGCCTGGAAAACTGATCGGAACGATCGATATGTTTGATAAATATACATTTGTAGAAGTGCCGAGAGAGTATGCAAGAGATGTTCTTCACGCAATGCAGAATGTGAAGATCAAAGGAAAATCCATTGCAATCGAGCCGGCAAATCAAAAGTAAAAAATAAGAACAAAAAGTAATAGGAAAAAATTAAGAAGAATGCGGAAATCTAATGATTCAGAATTAATGAATTCATATCCCGGTAATCTTTCGGGGAGATTCCGTATTCTTTTTTAAATGCCCGGTAAAAGCTGGAGTAATCCCGAAATCCGAACAACTGGTAGATTTCAGTAATGCTCATATTTCCAAGAATTGCCTCCCGGCACTGGTCTAACCGTTTTTTGGTGATGTACTGGTGCACGGAGATTCCGATACTGTCTTTAAAGATATGGGCGATATGATACTTACTCACATAAAATTCTCTCGCAAGGCGATCCAGCGACAGGTCTTCATTGAGATGCTCTTCGATATACTGCGAGATGTTCTGGTACAGGGCAAGTCCTTCATGTTGTCTTGCAGGATGCAGACGTTCGTAGATCATTCGGTTCAGATGAAGGATCAAATCGTTGACGGAGAGCGGAATCTGGGCTTCTTTTCCGAATTTATCCGACTGCATTTCCTCAATGAGGCGAAGTGCTTTGGACTGCACCGCATTGAAGGATACCCGGTCATTGTGGTACAGATAAGTGTGTGTTGCCTGCACATGGTGCATAAGATATACATAATCCGGCGAAATCTGGGCAAGATAATTACAATATTCCTGACTGATCCAGAAGATAAATCTCCGGTAAGGAACTTTAGAACTGTGGATGATCGAGTGGTGGTAAATGTGCGGGGGAATCAGCATAATGTCACCAAATTGAACTGGATAAATATCAGAACCAATCTGGATACTGACATCACCTTCCAGAAAAAAATAGAATTCATAGTAATTGTGAGCATGATTTTCTACTTTTAAGAGAGTTGTGTCACTGTAATAGTAAATCTCAAAATCTTTTGATACCATATGCTGGCGTGTAAGAAACTGTGTGCGGAGTTCTTTCTTCATAGGGCGTCCTTTCTGCTTTTCGGTGAGATTTTTTGGTTTTATTTTGCTATAATACTATAAAACAACAAGAAATGCAATGTATACAACAAATACGCCAATGGTGCTTTTTGTTGTTTTTTTGTAAGATGAAGAGAAGAAACGCAAATAAAAGAGGTAATGAAAGGAAACAAGAAAATCATGGAAATGACATTAAGATGGTATGGTTCAAAATTTGATACAGTAACATTACAGCAGATCCGCCAGATTCCGGGTGTGACAGGAGTTATCACAACATTATATGACACAACACCGGGAGAAGTGTGGAGCAGAGAGAGAATCCGCGAGATGAAGGCAGAAGTAGAAGCAGCAGGTCTTCATGTAGCAGGTATTGAAAGTGTCAACGTACACGATGCAATCAAGACAGGTGCGGCAGACAGAGATAAATACATCGATAATTACATTGAGACACTGGAAAATCTCGGACAGGAAGATATTCATCTTGTATGTTATAACTTCATGCCGGTATTTGACTGGACAAGAACAGAGCTTGCAAGAATGAGACCAGATGGATCTACAGTACTTGCATATACACAGGAAGCAGTAGATGCAATCAATCCGGAAAACATGTTTGAGTCAATTGCCGGGGATATGAACGGAACAGTGATGCCGGGATGGGAACCGGAACGTATGGAGAAAGTAAAAGAACTGTTTGAGATGTATAAAGACATTGATGATGAAAAGTTATTTGAAAATCTCAAATATTTCCTGGAGAGAATTATGCCGGTATGTGACAAATACGACATTAACATGGCAATTCATCCGGACGATCCTGCATGGAGCGTATTTGGACTTCCTAGAATTATCATCAATAAGACAAATATCTTAAGACTGATGAGTATGGTAGACAACCCGCACAATGGTGTGACATTCTGCTCAGGATCTTATGGAACAAACTTAAAAAATGATCTTCCGGATATGATCCGCTCTCTGAAAGGAAGAATCCATTTTGCACATGTGCGTAACTTAAAATTCAACTCTCCGACAGATTTTGAGGAGGCTGCACACCTTTCTTCTGACGGAACATTTGATATGTATGAAATTATGAAAGCACTCTATGAAATCGGATTTACAGGACCGATCAGACCAGATCACGGTCGTATGATCTGGGGAGAAGTGGCAATGCCTGGATACGGACTGTATGACAGAGCACTTGGAGCAACTTACTTAAACGGACTTTGGGAAGCAATTGAGAAAGGGGCAAAATAGGATGCAGTTAAGCAAAGCTGGATTGGCAGATAGAAAACAGTGGGAGGAAAAAGGATACCGACTTCCGCAGTTTGACCGTGAGCAAATGGTGGCTGCCACAAAAGAAGCACCATATTGGGTACACTTTGGAGCAGGGAATCTTTTCCGTGCATTTCAGGCAAATGTGGCACAGAATCTCTTAAATGAAGGAGTGCTTGACAGAGGAATTGTTGTGGCGGAAGGATATGATTATGAAATCGTAGAAAAAATGAACCGCCCACACGATGATTACAGCATTCTTGTGACATTAAAAGCAGACGGCAGTGTAGAGAAAACTGTAGTAGGAAGTGTTGCAGAATCTCTTGCACTGGATTCTGAGAATGAGACAGATTTTGGAAGACTCAAAGAAATCTTCACGACAGATTCTCTTCAGATGGCAAGTTTTACAATTACAGAGAAGGGATACAGCCTTGTAAATGGAAAAGGGGAAACACTTGCAGATGTCGCAGAGGATTTTGTGGCAGGACCTGAGAAGGCAAGAAGTTATATCGGAAAAGTATCTGCACTTTTATATGCAAGATACCAGGCAGGAGAAAAGCCGGTGGCAATGGTAAGTATGGACAACTGTTCCCACAACGGAACAAAGTTATACGATGCAGTACACACATTTGCAGAGACATGGGTAAAAAATGGAGTTGCTGAGGCTGGATTTGTAGCTTACATCGAAAATCCTGACAAAGTTTCTTTCCCGTGGACTATGATTGATAAGATTACTCCTCGTCCGGACAGTTCTGTGGAAGAAATCTTAAAAAATGATGGGGTGGAAGAACTCGAGCCAGTGATCACTTCCAAGAATTCCTATGTGGCGCCGTTTGTCAATGCGGAAGAGTGTGAGTACCTTGTCATTGAAGACAGATTCCCGAATGGAAGACCGGAACTGGAAAAAGGCGGACTGATGTTTACAACACGCGAGACTGTAGACAAGGTAGAAAAGATGAAAGTCTGCACTTGCTTAAATCCGCTTCACACAACACTGGCAGTGTTTGGATGTCTGCTCGGATATGACTTGATTTCTAAAGAAATGAAAGATGAAGTATTAAAGAAACTTGTAGAGGGAATCGGATATGTGGAAGGACTTCCGGTTGTAGTAAATCCGGGGATCCTTGACCCGAAAGAATTTATCGATACGGTTTTAAATGTGCGTATTCCAAATCCGTTTATGCCGGATACTCCACAGAGAATCGCAACAGATACTTCCCAGAAGCTTGCGATCCGTTTCGGTGAGACGATCAAAGCATATGAGGCAGATGAGAGCTTAAATACAGCAGATCTGAAACTGATTCCACTTGTATTTGCAGGATGGCTCCGTTATCTGATGGGTGTGGATGACAATGGAAAAACATTTGACTTAAGCCCAGATCCGCTTCTTGAGACAGTTTGTCCATACGTAGCAGGATTTAAACTCAGAGAAGAGACAGATGTGGAAGCTTCTGTAAGACCGATCTTAGAAAATAAAGCAATTTTTGGTGTGAACTTGTACGAAGTAAACATGGCAGAAACTGTATGTGGTTACTTGAAAGAAATGCTTGCAGGAACCGGTGCAGTGAGAAACACATTGGAAAAATATGTAAGATAAAAGAAAGAGGACTTGGAGGGGGCTTACCCTTTCAAGTCCTTTGTTAAGAGGTAAGGAATACGATTGTAAATATTTTTTAAATGTGGTAGTGTATAAAAGAAGATAGAACAGATTCAGGAGGATAAAAGAATGAAAGATCAGAATTGTGCATACTGCGTAGAAGGCGAATTATTAGATGCATTTGGAATTAAGATTTGTGAATTGGAAAGCTCAAAAGTTTACTTATTTAAAGAACAGAGCCACTTAGGACGTGTGATCGTTGCTCATAAGAAACATGTAAGTGAACTGGTAGAATTATCTCAGGAAGAACTTCATTTATATTTTGATGAAGTGGCTAAAGTTGCCAATGTGCTTCACAAATTATTTCAGCCGGAGAAAGTGAACTATGGAGCATATGGAGATACTGGACATCATCTGCACTTCCATCTGGTTCCGAAATATAAAGATGGATATGAGTGGGGCGGTGTATTCGCAATGAATCCGGGAGAAAAGTATCTCACAGAACAAGAATACGCAGAATTAGTAGAAAAGATTAAGAACGAATTATAAAATAGTGGTATCAACTTGCAGAAGATCTGCAAATGATATGCTCCCTTCGAGGACAATGTCATTAAGTTAATAATTTTAATCGAAAAAGAAAAAGGAAAATGTCATGTGTAATTAAATTATACTTAGCATTTTCCTTTTTTTGTGCATTATAAAAGCAGATGACATAATGCCATCTGTTCAATACCATATGAATACAACTGTCTATGAGATTCGGTATGTAAAACTCACAGCATTTTTGTTGATTTTATTTCGTTCAAAAGATCTTCCAGGTCGTATTGGCGATAAATATTTACTAAGCATTTTTGCTAAAACAATGTCGCTTAGCTTTTCTTTAAAGAATTGATAGCAAACATGCATGGATTTGGCAAAATTTATGCGTTTGCCAGTGGGTACATCTTGTGAATAAGCAATTAATGCTGAAAAGTTATACATTATGAGCTTTGCATAGATTTCTTGAAAAACAAAAGCTGTTTTTTTACTATGTATACTTGCTAATCCAACATTATATTTAAGTTCTCGAAAGGCCGTTTCTATTCCCCAACGTAATCGATACAATTCTTTCAATATATCTACTGGGAAATCTTCACGAGATAAATTCGTATATAGTGTTTCATAGACAGAATCAGCAATTTCAAATCTGACAATTCTTATAGGTATATCATATAATTTGTCCTCTTTAGGTTTTATATAATCAAATTTCGTGTGTGGCTGAATCCAACGATATCTGTTGGGATCTTTATTTATAAGAATTTTAGTTTGCTTTGTTTGTCTGCGAGTAAGCGTGATAAGATGATCAATATCAAAAGTCGCATTTGGTGGAGCTTCGAATTTTATGCCATAGGATTCTTTTGAACGAATGATATAATTCCAGTTTTTTTCTTGACAATGAGCAATGTTATTAAAGGATTCATATCCTCTATCAGCAATAAGAATTACTTTATCTGATATGGCGGAATCATCAATCATAGAAACCAATGCTTTATGCTCATTCATACCAATTTTTGATTGTATAGACGCATCTACATAAACGTGCTGCAAAACATCATATAAGGCGTCCAGATGTAATAGATTATAACCTTTTGTAGTTTCATCATTTTGGATATAGGAAAAACTTTCTCTTTTATCGGAGGGAAGTCTTAAATCGGAACCATCAATAGCCAATAAGCGATAACCATTGTATAATGTATGTTTATCGCATTGAGATACCATTGTTTGAAAAATATGTTTTAAAGTCTCTGGTTTAATTTTATTTCTTTGTTGAACAAAAGCTGATACCGATACCGTTTTTTCTGAATATCCGAACCACTCTAACAGTTCCTTTCCCAAACTATTTCCACCCATGCCGATTAACATTTTAATAACTGTATGTAAAGGCAATTTACGTGTGCGTGAAAAGTTTTTTTGTGGTTCATACACATATGTCGCTGGAGCAGACACTACTTCACACAATATATTCTCTAAAATCTGTTTAACATCTGTAGCTTTCATCGAGCAACCTCCTCAAAATTTATATTTCAAGGGGCGTAGCCCGCATTTTTTGACAGATTTGTCAAGTTTTTTATATGTGTATGGTACAAAAAAGAGAATTAAAATATCGTATGATTGATATTTTAAATATTATGCAAAAATATGATATTGAACCTAAAAGAATACGTTTTGTATATCCTAAAATGAATAGAGATTCACATGTCTTATTAGTAGAAGGAATGTATAAAGGAAAAAAAGGATTAAAAATCGAACCACCATTATATGCACATAATGATGATGGAAGTTACAGTAATGAAGTAAGAAGAATGTTTGGAGAGAAGATAGATGAATAGACAAAAGAGTTTTGAAAATGGAAGACCAACATTATATTTAGTAGCAACACCTATTGGTAATTTAGATGAAATGACATATCGATCTATTAATACTTTAAAAAATGTAAAATATATTGCTGCAGAAGATACAAGAAATACTGTTAAGCTTTTAAATCATTTTGAAATTTCAACAAAACTTATTTCCCATCATGAACATAACATAAAACAATCAATTCCTAAACTTATACAATTATTAGAAGAAGGAAATGATATTGCTTTAGTAAGTGATGCCGGTTATCCTGCTATTTCTGATCCTGGATATGAATTAGTTAAAGAAGCAATAGAACATGAAATAAATGTTGTTCCTATTTCAGGATGTAATGCTTGTTTAGATGCTTTAGTTGTTTCAGGAATTGCACCACAACCATTTATGTTTTATGGCTTTTTAGATCATTTAGATAAGAAAAAGAAAAAAGAATTAATTGATTTAAAAAAATATAAAGAAACAATTGTTTTTTATGAATCACCACATAGAATTAAAAAAACATTA
>ENA-OPSG01000769-OPSG01000769.1-human-gut-metagenome-genome-assembly--contig:-NODE-769-length-18639-cov-14.714432_pt1 | contig 18639 bp, 28 predicted proteins | sample MGYA00241454_ERZ501900 | MGnify/ENA primary metagenome ERZ501900 (study PRJEB25962, sample SAMEA2042225) | human gut metagenome | biome: human gut; feature: human-associated habitat; material: faeces... | reverse complement strand
ACCGAATTTCAAGGCCAAATCCGGAGAAGGTGACAAGTCTATGCCGCTTCGACGGCCGTAGCCCCAGCTACAGCAGTTCCGGCAGCTGTAACACCAGCCGCCACGCCTTTCGTGATCGCGGTTATACCTTTACCCAGTCCGCTAAGTACAGCGGAACCGGCGGACTTTGCTAAACTTCCGACTTTTGATAAGCCGGAATGTAAAGCAGAAAGCGACGTACTGGCCACCTTTTGTAAAGCGGTCTTTAACCCCTCTACGCCAGATTTACCGTCCGTCGCCTTATTCTTTATATTACTTAAACTGTTTACGATACCAGATACTTTAGTAGCCGCAAACGTCTTCATGTTGGAAGCTAAACTTTTCACGCCATTAACGGCGCCTGTAACGCTTATCTTCCCGATATTTTTAAGCGCGTTTACGAAGCCAACGACACCGGTACGCCCTTCCTGTATGGTAGACTTGAACTCTCTAAAACTGGCTACCAGACTGGTAACCTTCTGCTGTGCCATTGTCTTAAGGTTCGTCGCCAAGTCTTTCGCCGACGTAACCCCGTTCTTCATGGATTCCACAAGCCCGGTTAATTTCTGGGAAGCGATCTGTTTTAAAGTTCCAGGTAATTGTTTAAGGTGTTGGGTTCCAGCGTCGAACTGGTCCATAGCAGCTTTCCAGCGGTTTGTACTTTCTGTAGACTGCTGGATAGGCGCTTGACTTTCCTGTGCGGCGCTCCCTATCTCCTGTATGGTATCGGCCATACTTTCGGCACCACTTACGGCGTCGGTCATACTGCTACCCATACTGTCGGCGATAGAACCGACATTCTGTAGCCCGGAACCTAACCCGTTCGCGGCGCTTGCTGTTTCTGCCATAGAAGCTGTGGAAGAAGACATAGCGGAAGAAATACCAGTGATCTGACTTTTAAAAGCTTCCGCATTATGTCCGGCGGCGGTCAAGGTACTACTAAAATTATCCGTTAATGTAAGGGTTGCCCCCATTGTAAAATCGGACATTTATATTACCTCTTTTTCTGTCTTGCTTTTGCTGCGCGCTGTTCTTCTTTTATCTTAAGCAAAGTGGCTTGATAAACAAACTCTTTTTCGGAATAGGGAAGGTTATATATCTGACCCGGCGTTATGCCCTGGGTGTTCCAGATATAGGCCAGAAGCTTCGCTTCCCTGTCCGACTTTAAGAGTTTTTTACAGAGTCTTTAACCTTTTTCTTTGCCTTATTTCCAAAGCCAGAAGCGTTCTGTACAGCTACGGCGAAGTTTACGATTTCGCCAGGTGGAAGAAGTGTAGATAAAGCGCCTTCCGCTGTATGAACACCTAATTTTTTAAGCAACGCACCGTTTGCAAAAGTAAAGTTGCTACGCTGGTCTTTGTCTACAGCTAAAATAACGATCTTCGTCATAAGCTTGTCGTCGTCTACCTTTGTCTGGATAACGCCGTTTTCGTCCTGGTCGTATGTTACACAGTCTTTCTTAGCCTGTTTATAGTCGTCGTAAGAAATAGCTGTGTAAGGAATATCCCCTAACTTTTCAGAATGGAAGAAGCCCTGTTTTTCAGCTGTAAGGTCTGCTGTATCCATGCCTAAGATTTCTTCCAGGCTTAAGAACTTCGGTTCTTCTGTAGTTACTGCTTCCTGGTCTGCTTCGTCTTCTGTCAGACCTTCCACATAGGACGGTACCGGTGTTACCGGCTCTACTGGTAACGGCTGTGTAGCTGTATTTTCCTGTGTAGCACCTGTGTTAATTTCCTGTTCCTGTTTGTTCATTACTGTAATATCTGCCATTTTTATTTTCCTACCTTTCTTGTTTAAAAAAGGGGCGCTTTTCACGCCCCCGGATAATTAGCTAATAGATTTCAGATACTTGTAGTCGTCAAAAGTAAAGTCCATTTCGATCTCTCCAAGTTCCCCAAGTTCAAAGCTCATAAGCTGGGCGCTGTCGAAGGATACACCGATAAACATAATATATTCTTCGCCCTTAGACGTTGGGTCTTTCAGCTTCGCGGAAAAGTTGTATTTCGCGTGTGGGTTATCCGCCGCTTTACGTTGAAGTCTACTGTCGATCTTGTGCGCTGTAATGGTTCCAGCACCAGAAGCAGCAATTACCTTATGACCTTTCATAAGTTTACCAGCCTGTAAAACTTCTTCTTTGTCATAATCTACGTTCGCTTCAAAGGCTTTTGTTTCCTGCATCTGCTTACCGTTTTCGTCATAAACAAAGCCATACAAACCGTTAATTACTTCGTTAGCATCAAACATTCTTTACACCCCCTTATTAAAATACCGTACTAAGCTTCTGATAAATTTTTTCTGGGCTTTCGTTCGGTGTGATGTCACCTACGAAAAAGGCTTCATTTGCCTTAGCCTTCTTTGTGGCGTTCTCCCCGTAGTAGTCCGGGTCTGGCTCATAGGAAGCGCCTTCTTTAAGAATTTCCTGTGCTACCAGCGGGTCAAGGTACTGCTGCTGTACAGTAGTCGCATAGGTCGCGCGGAAAGAATCTGTATTAGACTTTGCTTTCTTGTATTCCTCGCCAAAAAGTTCCAGATCATGTACCACGTAGTCGATCGTGGAAGAAACGCGGACAGACCCCATTTCTTTAACCTCTCCCGATTTCGGGGAAGTAAGGGTATTTACCCCTTCGTCGATCTCTACAGTGTCGCCCTTCGCTACAAAGATAAGGGTACCGGTTTTCTTTGCGCGTTCTCTGATACTCTTTTTCAGACGTACATTAACCGCCTGGTATGGTACGGTTTCGTCTGTAAGGGAACTGTTAAGGGCTACCGCTGCCACTCTTGCAGCTACAAAAATCGCCATTTCCGCCGCTGTATATCCGTCGCAACCATTACCCACGTTAATTACAGGTCTGTAATTGATTTCCCTTGACTTCGCGTTAGCGGTATCCGTAGCAGAATCCCAGGCTTTCGGACCACCTGTTACGAAGGACACGTAGAAACCTTCCTGTCGTACATCTTTTACCCAGGCGATCACTGTAGAAATAATACTTTCGTCAGATACACCGTCTAAGGAAAAAGCGTTAGCGGTTCCGTCTGCTTCGATCTCGTCCAGGAACGCTGTGTAGTTTGTCACAGTAACGACGTCGCCGTTATTTCCGCCCTTAAACTCTACGCCCGCGTTTGCTTTCGGAAGCGCGGTACCCTTAGTCTTTACACGGATATAGTCAGAAGCATTTACCATAGTTACCAGACTATCTACATCAGATACCAGGAACGAAGTAAGCTCTACAGCATTTTCTACCAGACTGATCTTAATAGAACCGTCCTCTACACCGTCTTTTACCACAAGTACAAAAGGTCTTGTAGTTGGGTAGACAGTTTCAAATACCCAGGTATCAACGGTAGCAGCTGCTACTTTAGCTTCTGCTGTAGCCATACGGTAACCAAGTACCTTTTTAGGCTCCCCGTTTGACGCGTGGGTATAAATCTTTCCTACGGAAAGGGAAGAACCCACCGCGTTGTAGTTGTCCCTTAATTCTCTAAGGTTTCCGGTCGTAAGTTCGTTTACCGGTCCCCAGTCAGCGGTAAACGGGTATGCTACGATACCACGACCGCCACTTGTTATAGAAGTTGAAATAGCAAGGATAAGGGAATATACACCACTTAAAATCTTGCTTTCGCCTTCTGTGTACAATCCAGCCATTTTACTTTACCCCCTTGTGTACAGGTTTTTTGAGAAACGCGGCCAAAGCGTCCGCGGCTTCCTGTTTTGTAAGTTCATCTTTTTTTACGCCGTACAATGCACCTGTCATAATGGCGGGCGTTGTGTTAAATACGGCGGCAGACGCGATTAAATCATTTTTTGAGAACGTAGAAGCGGTAACTTTTTCCGCCTGTGCATTCCCGGTTTCTTTAGCTGCCATACTTTCGCTTCCTTTCTATTTTTCTGGTTTTACGTCCAGTCTGGTATACATAACGTCGGCGGTCGGCGTACTTGCGTCCCAACCCTTACGCTTATAAGCCACTTCATACGTAAGTGTAAAAGTAGCGTCTAAGCTTTCGCCGTTGTTAAATCTGGCGACGACGTTTTTTAACCAGCCTACATGTTTTCCATCTTCTTTTATTTCCAGAACGTTACAGCGATCTTCCAGATCACTTACAAGCACTTCCTGGTACCTCACAGCTTCGTCCAGTGTGTCCACATACAATGTACACGGCCACGTTACCGTCTGTACGTAAGAATACCTGGTAAGGTGTCTAGCCCGTCCGCGTCCTGGAACGTCAAAAAGCACTACAGGGCGGGAAAGGTTCACATTTGTACCACGCTTAAAAGAATTAAGCCCAGCTGTAGACTTAAGCCACATCTGTATAGCTGTAAGTTCTTTTGAATACTCCACATTACCACCCCACTAAAAAAGCGCCCTAAAAAGGCGCTCTACTTCTTTTTTTGCTATTGTTTTGTAATCATCTTCTGTATCGGGCATAGATTTTTCAAACTCATGCCCGCCAGGAACGAACCTACCGGAAAGCTTCATTCCTGTTTTAGCCCCAGGATTATAACTAAAGTTACTACCAGAACCGGAACCAGGTACCCATAAAGACGGCTTTCGTCCAGTGGATTTACTTACACGGTTAGACTGGTTATAGCCGTTTTCGTGTGCTTCCGCATATGGACAGTTAGAACCATATCTTACGGAAGCATGACCGCCGCCAGACTGTACATCAAAAATGTTTTCTGCATTTCCGACGCTGTAGCTGTTTGCCAACCGTCCCGTTTTAGTGTGTATTGACTTCGCTACGTTTTCCAGCCCCGCTATACCAGCTTGTCGAATAATGTTATATTCCATGCTGTCTACAGCTGCGGCGGCACTGTTCGCACCGCTGATAAATTTATCAAGGCCACCATCTAACTCGATTTTTATAATCATAAAAACTTTACCCCTCTGTCTGTTTTGCTGGTCTGATCTTCAAAGGCGATTTTATACGCCCGAAGCATTTCCCTAACAATAACGAACTGGTCGAAAGCTTTATACTGGGTAGACGTTTTTACCGCGCCTGTTGGCGGGGCTACCTCTGTGATATTACCGGTATCCGGGTTTATCTGTTTGGTTTCCCCTCGCGCCATGATTTCAAAGCACGTAGCTACAGCTATTTTAAGTCCTGGGCGGTCCTGTGGTTCTCCTGGAAGCAAAGGCGGCACACCGCCGATATATCCAATACACCAGGTATTCGCCCTGGAAAGGTAAAGGTCTACGTCGGCGTCGTCTATAGGATTTCCCCGCGTATAATACTTTTCCAGAAGTTCGGCTTTATTCAGCAGCATACCGTTACCCCCTTACTCTGTTTTCTTTGTTCGTGTAGCCTTTTTAGGCTCCGGCTGATCTTCGGTAGGTGTTTCCTGTTCCGGCTCTGGTTCTGGTTCTGGTTCTGGTTCGTCTACGACTTCCACCAGTCCATAACCAGAAAGGCGGGTAGCGTCCTTTTCGGACATATCTACCACGGCGCCTACGTCAAGAATGGCACTTTCCACTGTTACGCCTGTTTTTAATACTTTTACCTTCATGGTTTACCCCCTTATCGTACAGTACAGATTTTAATAAGTTCCGGGTACATGATCTTAGGGAAGCCAGCAGCTACAACCTCTACGACCTCACGAAGCGGACGCTCCATAGTGAAGGTACGGGCAAAAATGCCAGGTTCCATGTTATTCTCATAAGTCGGACCCATCTGTACGTTACCGATCTTGTCACCTTCCATAAGGAACACGCCCTTCTTACTGTCCAGAAGGCGGGCGGTAGTTCTTTTACCCCCGTTTGTAGGGTCACGGTAAGTAACCTTTGCGTCGAATGCTTCCATAGGCGGAAGTTCACGGCCACGAAGGAAAGTGTTAAGTTCATCCAGGGTAAGCAGCTTGTCGCTGTATCCTGTAATTGCCTTTCTGATCGCTACGTCATTCAGTACGATACGGATATTTTCAATACCGGTAACGAATACGTCCGGCGCGTAGCCGTTATCGTTTCCGTCGATATAATCCTGTACCCAGCGCTCATAGTTTGCCAGGATAGTAGCACCGTCAGCCCCCCACGCTGTAGCAGCGGTTACCTTGTTGGCTTCTGGTACGCCAAAATCTACACCCAGTTTAATACCGGATTTATCATAGATCATAGCACCGTTACCCAGCGCTTGCCAACGAAGCCATTCTACACGGGCGTCAATGTTAGACTTAAGCTGTGCTGTCTTCTTAAGGACCTGCTGTACAGCCATCTTACGGCGACCTTCGTTACCCTTGTCAGACATAGCAGCAAGTTCTTTCTTTGTCAGAATATAGGACTGTCCCATATCTGCAATAGAACCGCTTACACGTCTTACCGGGTCACGATCTGTTAAAGGCAGTTCCGCCCCAGCGTCTACCAGGTCGGCCATATCTGCCTGTCTTTCAATTACTGTTTCGTTCCACTCCATATCGTAAGTGTTTTCGGAAGGAAGGAAACGGCTACCGATATATCCGGTTTCCACTGGAACCTCGCGGATAGTTTCGGTAAATAACGGGTTCTCAAAGAACTCGCTTAAATTTGCTAATCCAGCCATTTTTATTTACCCCTTTCTTTACACGAATCTGATAGCAGCGCCTACAGCTGTTTTAAAAGCTGCGGTACAGCCTACCAGAAGACTTTCATATACCGCACCATGTACAAGAACCTGTCCGGCGGTAACATCTGGATTTTTGCCCTTGTCGTCAACTGTGAATTTAATACTTTCGTCAAGGATAACCGGGTCACTCTTTCCCGTTGGAAAAGCACTTGCTGTATCCTTGTACGGTTCGTACTTACCTGTGGTGTTGTCTTTTACAAGACAAGTACCTTCTTCTACGAAGCCGCCAGTTTCAAACTTAGAACCGTCCAGCGTGATACCATTTACGACATACGCATAATGGGCGCTGGCCTTGATCTCTTTAGCCGCTGCGTAGGATTTTCGTCTAACTGTTACGTCGTTATTCTGCATAACAAAAACCTACCTTTCTACTTTTTATCGTCTTTCTTAATACCCAGCATTTCTAAAGCTTCCGCTTTCTTTGCTTCCAGTTCGCCGTTTTTAGTGCTACCAGCACCGCCAGGACCTTTACCGCGGAAACCATTACCAGAACCACCAGCGCCGTTATCGTCGTCGCCGTCGTCCCCAGCTGGTTTAAATAAGTTCGGTTCGGCGTCGTGTACCTTACGGATAGCGCGGGCAATACTCTTTGCGTCCGCTGTTCCGTTTTCTTCGTCAAACTCGATACTGTCCAGATAGTCAGCACTGATCGCCCTTACTACCTGTGCGGGATTTACAGGATTATACTTACCGGCTTCCTTAAGCACCGCGTTTTCGATAAGCAGCTTCTTACACTGTGCTGTAAGATCGTCCACTTTCGCCGCCTTAGTCTTAAGGTTAGATAATTCTGTTTCGTCGATAGAAGAACCGCTTCCCCCTTCGCCGTCGCCTTTACCAGAAGAACCGTTTTTAATGGTTTCTGCCACTTTGCTAAGTAAGGTCTTATCGTCCGCTTCGACCGTTACCCCAGCGTCCTTAAGTGCTTTACGAACCATTTTTACGGCTTTCTTTGCTACGGTGCTGTCTACGTCGGCCTGGCTGTACTTAGGTCTTTCGTAGTCCGGGTCATAATCTAAAGCGTCGTCGTAAGCGTCCTGGTCTAAAATTTCGTCGTCCAGAAGCTTCTTACACTCTGCTTCATACTGTGCCTTTGTAAGTTCTCCTTTTAAGTAGCGTTCCTGTAATTTTCTAAGTTTTCCCATCTTAAAAACTCCTTTCCGTATTAAGCCCGTCGGCTATATCCAGCGTTCCGCGCTGTCGGGTTCCACGGCCAGTATTTGACGCCCTGGCTATGTTACGGCAATAAAAAACACGCCTTACAAGCGTGTCATATCCGCGGTATCCGCCGCGTCGGTATTATAAAGACTTATGCCCTATAATCAATTATGAATATCAAGACCTAAAGGTACGGTTATGATCTGCCCGTTAAAGCGTTTCCGTACTACCTGTCGGTTAAGGTCTGCCAGCGTTTCCCCTGGTCTTAAGTATTTCTTCGGATTATCCGCGTTTACCATGTCTTTTACCGACGGAAGCCCTACTTCTTTCGCGTATTCGTCATAACTGGCGGCTTTCGTGTAATAAAGGTCGCCGTATTGATCTAAAGCGGCTTTCTGTCTGTCCTTAATACCTAAACCAGAAAGGATAGCTACCCATCTACAGCGACAATGTGGGTGGTTCGGTATCCGGCGCCCAGGTAGTCCGGGGTTCGTAGGTGTATCATAGTCCAGGTCGTAAGGATTCTGTTTACTGTAATCCGCGTCGGCGGCACAATAAGCAGACGTCTTACTATCAAAAGTCGCGTCCCTGTACTTGCCTTCCACTATGTCGGCGTTTTCCATAAGGGCGTAGGACGTACCTAAAGCGTTCGCCCTTGTCATTTCTGTACGGATAATCCGGCTTCCATTGTAGTAGCTTTCGTCTATCCGCTTAGAAAGTTCTTTAGCGGCGTCGCTGTACTGCATTTTCCGGGTAACCAGTTCTTTTATGGTCTTTTCGGCTTGCGTTGCCACAAGGTCTACGCTTTTCCGTATCCTCTTGCTGTAGGTCGCCCCATCTGGAAGCCAAGGGTTAGCAATTATACCAAGTACCCCAGATTTCGTAAGGTTTGGTACTGTCACTTTACACCTGGCGGCCTGTTCCAGAATGTACGCCGTGGTATTCGCCCCATAAAAAACAGTTCCACATATCACGGAAGTAGAAAAAGGCTGTAGTTTTGCGTTAAGTAAATTCAGTTCCGGTATGATCTTCGTAAGGTATTCTTCCTGTATCTTTTTCGCCCACCGTCTGGCAGGAACGAAGTCCGGGTTCTGTTCATTTACATACTTTTTAGCGACTTCTTCCAGGTAACCTACAGCTGCTTCCTGTAACTGCCCGTATGCCGGGGCAAGTTCAAGAATATGATCGTCTACATAATCTTCCAAAAGGGAAGTATAGTAGTCTACATATTCTTCGTAGTGCTTTTGGGCTTCACTTATCCACGCCATACGCTACCCCCTATTCTGGCGGCTGTGTGATCGTGGAACCTGTAGCGCTGTTCTGCTGATCGTCTGGGTTATCCGGGTCGCCGCCGGTATCCCCCAGGTTATCCGCCCCATATCCAATAGCTGCCAGACTGTTTGTAAGGCTTGTCTGTTGGCTTTCCTCTTTCTGCGCTCTCATTTCTTCAAGTGCTTTCTGTGGGTCGTCGATAAACCACAGCAGTTCATACAAATAACTATCTGGTACAATGTCGGCCAGTTCTGCTACAATGTCGGCGATCTCTTTATTATTCTGTGGAAGATTCCGGCTTATCGTAACTTCCAACCATTCAGACTGGTACAGGTCGTCCCTGGCTTCGATCAGTTCCGGGGTAGTGATTGTTTCATACACACCAGAAACCGTACCGGCAGCATACAGCTTTTGAACATTCAAAAGGTCCGTAATGATCGCGAAGAAGCTACGGAACGCCTGTATAAGAAGTGGTTCCTTCTTACCGGCCTTAATATCAAGACCGGCGTATTTCATTTTGATTTCTGTAGCCGTCGCCCCGTTTAATTCTGCCAGTCGTGGGGTGTTGGTCGTGTCCATAATGTCGTTTTTCGTTCTAGTAAGACCATTTTCTACGGCGTTGTCGTCCTGTGACTGGGCTATAAAGCTGGCCTTACTATCCTTGTCCTTAAGTGCCAGGGCGCGGGCCTTTCGCATTTTCAGAACTTCGTTTTCGTCTACATCTACACCAGTTAAGCATAAATACTGATCTTGTAGGTACTCCATAAGGTTCGCTTTATCACTTAAACCGTGGCAGTAAGCTACAGCAAGTGGAACGACACCGTAGGAAAGATCAGACTTACCGTATCCCTTCACACGTTCGCTGTATTTCGCCGGTAGCTGGTTCTGGCAGACCACAACCGGGATACGGCCGGCCTTATGCTCTATCGGGTTCCCGGTCTTCGCTTCGGTTTCGTCCAGGTGTAAGCTTTCCATACTGTCACCGGTATAGTAAGTAACGTAGCGATCGTCGTAAACCTCTACTTTTGTTTTCGTGGTTTCGCTACCATTTTCCCATACCCCTACTTCATAACGCCGGAAAAGAAGCCTTAACCTCTTTCTGCCGTCGTAAATCGGTATGATCTCCTGTACCGGGTATTCACTGTAATCAATCTTACCTTTTTCGTCTACCCATACGATAATAGAACCAAAGCCACCTATACACATATCGCGTAACAAGTCGGAAAACTCCCCTTGTGCCTTATCCTTTAGCAGCTTCATAACTTTTTTACGGTATTCCGTGATAATCTCACGTTCTTCTGTTTCTTCGTCGTCCTGGTCCGGGTCTTCGACTGTATAGATAGGGGACTTACCTAGCATATAGTCCACAAGCGTATCTATGATAATCTGGACATAGTTAGAAATCAGCTTATTTTCTGTACCGCCGTCCCTAGCCTTGTCGCGCTGTTCGATTTCGTCCAGTTCACCGTCATAGGCTGCCTGGTACAAGTCTACAGCGTTATCCTTTATCCAGCTGTCGTGTTTTGCCACCATAGCCGCGACCCAGGAAGCGTTATCTTTAATCCAACGTTCCGCGGTCACCTGGTTTACTTTTTTCATTTCTGCCAATGTCTGTGGAATGTACGAAGATACCGCCATGCTATTACCCCCTTTCTATACTCCCGACTTTTCACGGTCAAAGGCTGTAGCCTTGCCAGTGTTCGGGTCTATGTTTCGTGCGGCCCTCATAAGCAAAAATAGGGCCATTACTAAGTCGTCGTGTGGAACGTGTCCCGGTTTACGCGGTTCGGCGTTCGCTGGGACATAAAAATTTATTGTTTGCTGGCGTTTGGCTTCCCTTGTAAGGTGTTCCACTTGCCACCGTAATTCCTTCCATAGTTCCAGCTGGTCCGGGTCTTCCGGTGCTTTCGGAACTTTGATTAAATCGTTATGGTTAAAATCGTAAGCCAGGTACCCCAACTTAGATTTACTTTCGTCACCGGCTGCCTTAAACTTATAGGCTTCTACCAGTCCGTCGTTATTTCTGTCGAATAACTCTTTAAGGTGGTACGCCAGCGGTTCACCGATTCCGGTACCGTCACATACCCCACCGATAGCACCCCAGTAACGTATGATCTTCGGTAACATATCCCTTACTTTGCTATGCTGTTTTCCGACCCACTGGTATAGACAGACCGGAACTACTGTACCGTCCCGTAAGAGGTCGCCGACGATAAACGTAAGGGCGTCGCGCTTATGAATACCTACAGACGCTTCTACGTCTGTGGTTTCTTCTTCCTGTCCGGCTACGTCACACGCCCATATGTATTTATGTCCCTTGACTGGTTCTACTTGCATTTCAAAACCGCCGGAATACATACGGGCTACGCCTTCCGCGGAAAAGAAACGACCGATAGCGTCTACAGCTTTAAGAAGGTACTGTGTCTGTATGGCTATGTGGTCCATTCCCAGACGGGCTACCTGGTTATCAAACGCTTTCTTGTAGTTCGTGTTACCGGAAGCGATAACCGCGTAGGCGTCTATCTTAAATACCAGCTTCGGCCGGTACCCCAGTTCCTTTTCTAAGCGATCTTCCATATCGTGAGCCATTAGTTCGCCACGATAGATAAAGCTGTCCTTTGTCCAGGCTACACCCCACAGCACCGTAGTAGCATTGTTAAACGAACCCATAGGCTGGGCGTCACGCTCCCACTTATCAGCGTCTATGTCCTGGCTTTCGTCGCCTTCCAGTAGTGTGTAGGCTGTCTGGGACGCAACGTTAGCCGTAGGGTTAATGGACAGGAACGCCCATTTATTGCTATCGCGGGGCGGTCCGATATGGAATTTATAGCCATCTGATTTACTATACTTGCAAGGCTGGCCGTCTACCTTCGCTTGACCGGACGTTATCACGCTACCGGCAAGCCCGCCACTGTCCAGCGTTGGGGCGCCTTCCAGACGGTCCATAGACGCTTGTATCTGTGGCTTGTACACCGGGGCGAATTTTACGCCCGATACAGGTACACCGAAGTACCAGCCATACAGCAGTAAATAGTGTTGTAAGAAGGCGCTAATCTCATTCTTACCGGCCTGTCGTGTAATCTGTACCACGAAGTACCAACCCAACCCATTTAAGCAGCTATAAAGAATCGCGTCGGCTACCTGTATCTGGTAGTCGAAAGGGTCATTTTTACGAAGAAGCCGCCACGCTTCCCGTAGGTTCTCCCTCTTAAACAGATCACCGAAGTTACTAAGTACGTTGTATGGTATCCCTTGTTTCGCTGCCCGGACGGTCTGGGGTATCGCCGTCATTACTGGGGCGCCGGTCAAGGGGTCCGTGTCTGCCACGTAAGTAAATTCTGTCTGATATTCGTATGTCATAGCACGAAGTCCGCGTAGTCTGCTTTCTTAGGCAGCTGTACGCCTTTATCGCATATGCTACGGATATGATGTACTGTATCTGTACATAAGCGACACGACTTAAACGGACACCGGTTAAAGTCCCCGTTCTGTTCGCTGTACTGGCAAGTCAAACAGACGCAACCCCTACAGCTTTTATTATCTTCTGCCATAATATTTACACCCCATATTCTAAGTAAAAAAGTCGTAGTTTCTCATAAATACAAGAAAAAGCCCTGTGTTTACACGGTTTCTGGTTATCAGAAAACCCATAACAAGGCTTTTTACTACAGTTTTTACTACGTTTCCTGTTCTTTTTGTGTATGATCTTCGTTATTTCCCTTACTTTGCGCTTGTCCACCCCAGGACACGTAGACTTCACCTTTAGACGCCGCCCTTAATTCTGCATTAAGAGAAGCCATAATGTCGTCTGGTCCGTCGTCCTTACCTTCTATAAGGTGTTTCTGTCCGATCAGACGCCGTAAGGTGTTCATAGCACGATCTAAGGCGTTATCTTCAATCGTTCCAGCATGGTAGAAAGTCTTCATACCGTCACCTTCACGACATATAACCCTAGATTTTCTGTAAGCCACTTCTTCGCCTTCCAGATCACGGTCTTTTACAAACCGGTCTTTATGCTTCTGTAGATAGCTTACGATCTTAACGGTCTGTACTTTTATCATCATATCCAGGGCGTTAAATTCTTCTTCCTGGTTAATGCTTTCTAAAATGCTTTCTTCCTCTGGAAGCAGTACCTTAGAAAAAAGACCGTGTTTTGTGGAAGCTGCTATTTGTCTGGCGCGTCCTTCCGCTGTCTTCGGACCTGTAGCAAGCCCGCCGTGTATCTTACACCGGCCATAGCCTTTATGTGGTGTTCCCATGCCCGCCGGATTCTTACAAGGCTGTCCGTTGTGCATGGCGCCGCAACAAAGGTTATAGTTTTTCCTGGACAAAGCTATTACGTTCATTTTATCCGCCTGGTCGGAAAACTGGCGTTTAAGACGCATATCGTAAGGGTCGAAGCCTTCCGGTAACTGCACTTTTTTTGTAGTTGCCACTGACTTTACCCCCTTTTTTGTGTGTCGTCGTTCGGAAAATCGACGTTTCAGCGTGAGAAAAAGGGACAGGTCCCAGAAAATCCGGGTTTCCCTATCCCTTAATTTGTACATTATAATAGCATTGTAATGCTATTATATAAGATTTTCGGAATAAATACAAGCCTAGTTTTGTCTTACAGAAAACTACTGAAATTATTTATACCCATTGACAAAATCAAAAACGGAATTAACCACTTGATCGCAACGGTAGTAATACTGGTCTTTTGTAAGACCTAAGATAGTCAAAGTCTGCAATAAGCTATACTGTCCTTTAATAACCCAGCGATAGTAAGCAACCCGCCTAAGTTCAAGGGGTAAACAGTCGTAAGCCATTTCCAGCATGATCTTATTAAGCATACCATTTGTAATTCCGTCCGCGGGCTTACAGCCACTATTAACCTTTACCTGGTCTTCCATAGGCTCACGCCTTTGTATATGCTCCCAGTTATCCAACCAACGGCGGATAGTCCGCCTACCTATAATTTCCTGTCCCATAGCTTGTACCTCTCTGAAAAATATATAATAAAAATTTTTAAATTATAATAAGGGGGTATAGAAAACCCACTCAAAAATGAATGGTAAAATGAGTAAGAAAAACAAGTACCCCCAAAGAAAAATAAATACTGTATATATTATATAATAACTATTATATTAGATATTATATATAATAATGTATATAGTAGTATGTATATAATATAGTAATATTAGACAATTCTTTTCTTTTGGGCTGTATTCCCTTCCCATTCGTTTACGAACCGCGCCTTACCTGTTACGTTCTCTGATCTTCGCTCTACGCTCTGCCTTCTACGTTCTTCGCTGTACCTACAGCTTCGTGATTTTCAACGTATCACTCTGCACGAACGCCGGAACCTTAAAGCCCTTAACTTCCTGGGTCGAAAGACTTAACACAGGTATCTTTACTTCTTTGTCTGGTTCCCCCACAATGCTACGAAGGTCGGTAGCCGTAAACAGACCGGTAAAGTTTCGGGTCGCGGTCATTTCCACATTACCGATACTTAAGATCAGCTGCTTACGATCTGCGGTAACACCTTTAATTACAGCTTCTACCTTGCGTGTGTTATCTTCCATGCTGCAACAGTTCCTTTCTGGCCTGTCTACGTGCTTCCTTTTCCTGGCGGCGTCTTTCCTTTCGGTTTGCATAACCTTCCGGGAAGCAGATACCATACTTCTGTACGCCGTGGTCTTCTCTGATATTCTCTAACGCCTGTAACACTTCGTCGGCGTCCGGGTGGGGGTTGCCTACATAGTCTGGCAGCTTTCTTATAAATTCAATCGGACTACTACCCAGACTGTTTACATAGCTTACGATCGCCATAGCCTTATCTGTCGGGCAGTTACATACTACCTGGACTTCGTGTATCAGATAATCATAATACGGGTTACCTGTTACGCTCTGGTTTAATGGGTTTTCTTTTGCTTTCATATTACCGGTTCCTTTCCGATCAGTTACCCGTGTGTCGCTTTTCCCTTATGCGGGTTATGGGCGCCCTTTATGAAAACGTCCATGATAAGCGGCAGTCTGTTATGTCGGATAACTCCATCTTTGATACTAAAGTTTTTCATGCTCCACTGTTGCAGTTCTCCACAAAAATTATAGTCTACTACAACGTCTTGCCCGATAAGGGCTATAAATTCTTCTTTACTCATGCTTTCTACCTCTTATGGAACCATAACGGTACCCGTCGGCGTAGTATACTTAAAGCAGCTTCGGTAAAAGTTGTCGTACTTCTCCATTTCGGCTTTCGCTTCTTTGTGCTTTATGGCGAAGTATTTACGGAAAGCGACTACCGCCTTTTTAAAGTCGTCGTTCTCTGAAACATAGGCGTCGTGATAAATTTTATCGGTATCCGCCTTTAAGAACTTCGACACTTCCAGATACGGTAAGCAGTATCCAGCTGGCGTCTTATAGGACTTCGGCTTGTCTTCTACCTCTACTTCGTCCCTTACTACTTCCTTCGTTACTCTTGAAAAATAAAATACATACAGCTTCATTTGTCGTCGTTCCTTTCTACGTGGTCTTCCAGCTGTGGGTCGTCGGCGTTTGTAGCTTCTTCGCTTACCGTGGTAAGTACCGACAGAAAGCGGTTAAGGCGTACTTTACCGGTCCACCCCAGGCGTCTTAAGGCTTCCAGTGTAAACGCTATGTAGTTGTCCAGGTCTTCGGTCTGCCGTTCCTTTATAGCGTCGTCGGCGTACTTATCCGCCAGTTTCTTTAATTCTTCTTTTACGTCGTCGCTTATCGTGATAGGCTTCTTTTCTGTCTTAGGCGGAAAATAATACTTACGTTTCCCCATTCTGCCCCCGCTTTCTGGCTGCCTTTTTCTCCTGGTGTCGCCATCTGAAATAATTGATAATGATAACGCCGACCAGGATAAAACCTAAAATTACGCCAATTCCGATTAACACAATAATTCCCATAAGTACGATACTGAAAAATTCAAATAACGTCATACAGCCACCTTCTTTTTAATCTTGCGGACGGTGCCAGAATACTTATGAATGATCTGCATAAACTCCGGGGTATCTTTCTGCACTAACCAGTTAAAGGGGTCCAGTCGGTTCGCCTTTAAAAATTTCTTCTGGTTATACGTCGGTTTCTTCGCCATCATTGTTAAGACCTTCTTTCTCTGCGGCTACTTTACGTTCCAGGTGTTCTACAGCCATCTTAAGGAACTTAAGGCGGCAGTCGTCGCAAAGGTCTGTAAAGTGGTGGTCGTCTTTCGGTGTTCCTAAAGTCACTTCTACTACGATACCGGTACACCCGGCTATGGGTGTATCCAGTGGTATAGTGTCGTGGGCTTTCTTTACATAGTAGCCCTTGCCTTCGCCGTTCGTGGTGGCGTAGTCGTCCGGTAACTGCTTCTGGCAATAGTCACAGTTATAAACTGTCGTCGTTTTTACACTCATTATATTTACGTCCTTTCTTAATCAGTCTTTCGGTAAACGTACTTCTTTCCCTTCTTTTGGTTCATTGGCAAGGAAGTTATACAGCTGGCTTACGGTTCCAGAAATAACGTCTACGTGTCCCATAGCCTTATCTAAGTCAGATCTTGAGATACGACCCTTGCAGTCTGAAAGCTCTATCAGTGCTACCACGCGGTCGCCAATACCTTCCACATATGCGGAAATGTCTACACCGTCTTCATGGACACGATCACAGCTACAGCTTTCTTTTTTCTGCGGTTTGCCAAGTTTAAAGCTTTCAATCTCTACGTCAGCGTCGCCCGGAAGACTGGCTACAATCGCCTTAATAAATTCTGGTACGTTTTCCTGTGCTAAAAATTCTGATTTTGTCATGTTTTTACTCTCCTTCTGGTTTTAATATTGATAAATCATTATCTTGTAAAAAGTAAAGCAGCTGCCACGCCAGGGCTTCTACAAATGTTTCCTTGCTGTCGTAGTTTCCGGCGTTCGCTTCAAATAGTACCGCGTGGGTAATCTCATGGACGACTACATAGCTTTTAATGTCTGGCTTAAGGTCTTCCATGATCTGTATGTATAAGGTGTCGTATGTAACACGCCCGCCCAGGTCTTCGTCTTGTAATTCTTTAAAGATACCTTGCTGGATAGTATAGGGAAGTCCGTTTATCCAGATCATGGAAGGGACGGGCTTACGCCCCTTCACAAAATCCGTATCATTGTCAATAACCAGGCGGTTAAGGACACTTCCTACGCCAGCGTGGTACTTGTCTGCTTTTTTCTGTGGCATACCGGCCGATACCAGTAAAAGGTGTGCTACTTCCCACATGAAATACTGGCGCTTTCTGGCCGGTGCTGCTTCCTGTGTAACCCGGATTTCCTGTACCCCTGGGTCTGCTTCATAACTGTACGGGTCATTTGAATTACAAACGCTGTAGGGTATCCGATTTACTATAATCTTCTTCGGTAATTCAGTCATAGCCTAGTTCCCCTTTCAGTCCGTCTATAATGTCGCTGGCTTCGTCCTTAGACAGTTCTTCTAACGGTGTATCCGTGTAGTCTTCCAGGACGCCGCCCACCTGGTCTAACAACGTGTCTATGTAGTCTAGCTGGCTATCTGTCGCCATAAGTCCAAGTTCTTCCATAAGGTCTTTATCCATGCCGCCCACCACCTTTTACCTCATTTTTTATACATTCTTCGTCACGCTTACCGGCTACGTTATGAAAATACTTACAGTACAATTCCCCTTTGAAGCGGTAGATACCGCCACATGTTTCGCTACAGGTATCCGGCTTTCCACGTTTCGTAGAAAAGGTTACTACTTCCCCTTCCGGGCTTTTGGTAAGCTTCCTGGCTGCCATTAGCTTTCCCCTTTCCAGCCGTTCCAGGCTTTCCCTGTCTTATTACTGTGAAGGGTGTTAAACTGGTCTTCCAGCTGTTTTACAACTTCTTCCGCCTGTGAATAGTTTCTTATAATCCCGTCTTCGGCAATCTGTAAAAGGTATTCGTCGTCGGCGTAGTTTAAGTGGTGCCGGATACAGCTACAAAGGCTTTCGGAAAGCTTCTTAGTATTTAATACATCTGTCGGCGGTTCTCCATTTACCGCATAGCAGAAGATCACGGCTACGCTTCCTATATCGTCCTGTATGCACTTCGCGATCATTTCATTACCCAGGTAGTTAAACTTAAGCGAAAGCGGGCGACGCGTATTAACGTTATCTGGGTTTATGGGCGGTAAGTCAAATTCCGGGCGACGCTCTACGTGGTACGCTAAAATTTCCAAGCCTTTACCGATAGCGAATACACCGGGCGCCCCGCTTAAGCCGTCTGTAGGTGTCCAGCCTTCCATAAAACAGCCACTTTCTACGTCCGCCTTTGTTTCAAGAAACATTTTCATAAGTTCGTCGGCGGTAGGTTCTTCCTTTTCCGGTACCATTTCTACCACATAATTACCCAGCGCTGTTACAATTATCATTCTGTACATCATGCCACCACCTTTAATAAAATCTGACCGATAATAATACCGGCTTCAATGATCGCCGCCACTTTCCAGTAAGTAACGCGCTTCGTTAAGGTCGTCGTTAATTTAATAAGGTTGTCTACCTTCTCTTTTCGCTGATCTGCCACTTTTGTAGTCTGTTCCATAATGCGTGTTACGGTATTCAGATCAGCAGATTTCTTAGCAAG
>ENA-OPSG01000764-OPSG01000764.1-human-gut-metagenome-genome-assembly--contig:-NODE-764-length-18695-cov-7.333208_pt1 | contig 18695 bp, 8 predicted proteins | sample MGYA00241454_ERZ501900 | MGnify/ENA primary metagenome ERZ501900 (study PRJEB25962, sample SAMEA2042225) | human gut metagenome | biome: human gut; feature: human-associated habitat; material: faeces... | reverse complement strand
AATCCGATGGCTTGCTTGTCAAGCCACAAATTAACAAAGTTAATTTGTTCTGAATGAAAAAAGAGGCTTCCTATTATCAAATCATATACAATAGGAAGAAACTCGTTTTTGTGAATAAAATTTATACATTTCTAACATAGAGTTAATATCTGTTTTTAGAGTTAAATTTAAGTACAGTTTATTACACTTTGTTTTTTGTGTATTTTTACAAGTAAACAGGGATTTTCGGGAGATTATAGAGTGTGTAGTGTTACATTTATATTACACAAATTCAGTAAATAAACTAGATACAGGGTGGCTGGTACTAAATATAGAAATTATCTCATTTAGTTGGATATTTTGTGGAAAATATATAAAAATGTTGAAATAATAGCCTTATTATACGGATTTTGTTGTGATAAATGAATAAAAATTTTCAAAATAATTATGTAGCAAAACAAGTTTCCTAAAAAATTTTACATTTTTTGTGCAAAAAGAATGAAAGAATTTTTAAAATAAAATTGACTTTTATATTAAAAGCAAGTATAATTCTACTTGAATAGATACTTTATAGGAGAAGATATGCACATTCTCTACATGGGGTATTTTCAAAATTTATAAAGGAGGAATAAAAATTGAAAAAATCTTTCAAGAAAATTGTAAGTGCTGTACTTGCAGCGAGTATGACTCTTACAAGCGTAATGGTTGTCAATGTTGCACCTGTTACGGCAGCTGAGGCTTTTTCAGGTAAGGCTACTATCAATGCTGAAACAGTTAAAACGCTTTTCGCATCAGGCTTAACTGATGGTAATGAACTTGGTTCAGGCGTTTCTATTGTTAATGGCGGTTCAGCTTTCTCTTACAAGGCTAACAACTTAAAGTTTACTGATGGTTCAGCTTACTCAACTGAATTCCAGATTGGTAACGGTAACGAAAAGTTAAGCCAGACTCTTAAGGCTGGCGATGACCTTGGTGGTATTGTTGAAAAGGGTCTCAAGATTGAAGCTGCTAAGGCAGGTACAATTAAAATTTATGCTGGTTTAGGTTCTTCTGGCGTTATGGAAGCTCCTATGTGCCTCGTTGACGCAACAACAAGCAAGGTTGTTGATGCACAGTCACTTATTAACACAGGTGATGCTAAGTCAAAGGTTTATAACACTCCTACATTTACAGTTCCTGCAGCAGGTACTTATTACCTTGTTCAGAACGGTAAGGTTTCAAGTGTAAATCTTGCAGTAATCGAGCTTGACTTAAACGGTGGTTCTGCTCCAGCTACAGAAACTACTACAGTAGCTCCAACTACTACAACAGAAACTACTACAGAAACTACAACTGTAGCTCCAACTACTACAACAGAAACTACTACTGAAGTTTCTACAGAAGCTGTAACAGCTAAGGTTGTTGTAGATAAGGCAACAGTTAAGGTTGGCGATACAGTAAACGCTAACGTAGCTCTTGTTGGTAACAAGGGTTTCAATAACTACACAGCTTTCGTAGAATTCGACCCAACAATTGTTGAACCAGTTGATGCAATTGACGGTACAATTACTAAGGAAGTTGCAGGCGTTACATATACAGCATCTGATGCAGCTGCTCTTAAGGGTCAGTTCGCAAATGTTCCAGCTGTAGGTAACACAGACTTTACTGGTGCTGACGGTGTTAAAACACAGGCTCAGTTAGGCAAGGTTAAGTATGCTTATGTTGTTCCAGCACAGCTTGTAAATGGTACAGCATTACAGGAATTTAACACAGACGGTAACCTCTTTGGTATTTCATTCAAGGCTCTCAAGGCTGGCGATGCTAACATCAAGGTTACATTCGTAGGTAACCAGCTCTCAACAGTATCTAGCGATGCAACTATTGCAAAGACAGCTACTGTAGAAACAGTTGACGCTGCAGTTAAGGTTGAAGAAGGTTCAACTCCAACTCCAGTAGACGGTTTCAAGGGTCAGGCTACTATTGATTCTAACGCTATTAACGCTTCTGGCGTAACATCTCTTAAGAATGGCGACTCACTTCTTGATGATGGTGGTAAGAACTATGTTCAGATTAAGTTAGCAGCAGGTGCTTCTGCATTCACATTCAAGTCAAATATTACTAACTTTACAGATGGTAAGTCATTTGACGCAGAATTTAAGAAGTTCCAGGTTGGTAAGGGTAACGAACTTATCCCTGCAGACCTTACAGTTGGTTCTGATGTAACAGCTGACGTAGAAAAGGGTATCTCTATGAAGTTAGGTGGCAGTGGTACAGTTACAATCCACGCTGGTTTAGGTTCTTCAGATGCAATGTCAGTTCCTGTTTACCTCATCAACACAACTACTAACAAGGTTGTTTCTATCTCTAACATTGATAGAGATGCAGCAACAGCAAACTTATTCTCAGTTTGTACACTTAGCGTTCCTGAAGCTGGCGAATATGTTGTAGTTCAGCCAGGTAAGGGTTCTAGCTTAAATATTTGTACTATCGACCTTAACATCGCAGGAGGTTCAGGTTCTGATGATACAACAACTACTACAGAAGTAACAACTACTACTGAAACTACTACAGAAACAACAACAACAACTGAAACTACTGAAACAACTACTTTAGGTGCTGATGGTGGTCTTGGTTTCCTTGCTGATAAGACAGTTAAGACTGGTGACACAGAAGTTACTCTTGACTTTGGTGCTAAGAGCATCAACACAGCTATGAGTGCTTTCACTGGTTTCATCGTTTACGATGCAAGCAAGGTAGAAATGGTTTCTGCTGAAGGTAATAATACTGGTATCGTTAATATGATTAACGAACAGATTGCTTATGCTCCAAGTGCTTCTAACCCAGATTATCCTGGTGCTAACGGCACATTAACTACAGCTCAGCTTGGTAAGATGAAGGTTGCTTACATCTACAGCGATGGTTCTGCAATTTCTTCAATCGGTACTCCTGATGCTACACTTGCAAGCGTTAAGTTCACTCTTAAGAATGTAAACGCTGGCGATGTAATTCCTGTTCAGTTCGTTTCAACTGAATCAGATGGTAGCGTTGCTTACACAGTTGATGGTAAGCTTGCTACAGTTGGCTTAAATGCTAACATTATTGTAGCTGGTGGTTCTACAGAATCTACAACAGAAACTACAACAGTTTCTACATCTGAATCTACTTCAGAAACAACTACAATTTCTACATCTGAATCTACTTCAGAAACAACAACAGTTTCTACAACAGAAACTACTACAGCAGCTCCAGTAGTTCCTACTACAGAAACTACAACTGCTCCAACAACTACTACTACAACTGAAGCTAGCTCTGAAACTACTACTAAGAGAACATCTTCTGGTGGTGGCGGCGGCGGTGGTGGCGGCGCTTCTGTAAAGAAGACAACTGCAGCTACTACTGAAGTAACAGAAGAAACAACTTCTAAGGTTGTTGAAGGTAGCACAGAAGCTACTACTAACCAGATTGTTATTAGTGACAACGGTGAAGTTAAGATTGTAACTCCAGACGGTACAGAAGTTAAGGTTAACGTACCTAAGGATGTTGTAAATAGTGATGTAAACTTCTCTGACTTAGGTAACTATGGTTGGGCTAAGGATTACATCAACAAGTTAGCTGAACTTGGTATTGTAACTGGTACTGAAGACGGTATCTACTCTCCAGAACTTGGTTGCAAGAGAGGCGACTTCGCTATCCTCATTAACAGAACTCTTGGTTTACAGGTAACTCCAACTAAGAACTTCAGCGATAACGAAGAAGGTAAGTACTACTATAACGATGTAAGAATGGGCTACACAGCTGGTATTTTAAGTGGTTATGGTGACAATACTTACAAGCCTGAAAAGTATTGTAACAGAGATGAAATGTTCGTTCTCGTAGCTAAGACTCTTGAATACTTAGGCGTAGATGTAACAAGCACTCCAACTTCTGTAAACAACAAGTACAATGATGTTGCAGATGTAGCTTGGTGGTCAGCTCCTTACCTTGCATTCCTTACTCAGGAAGGTATCGTAACTGGTAGCTCAAACGGTAATGTTGAACCTAAGAAGAACATTAATAGAGCTGAAATGGCTGTTATGATGTACAAGGATTACGAATTCGTTAAGGATTATGTTGATGGCCTTGTAAAGGATGCAGCTACTACAACTACTGAAGAAACAACTGAAGAAACTACAGTAGATGAATCAGCTTCTACAACTGAAACAACAACTGCAGAAACTACTGCTGAAACTACTACAGTTGCAGAGTAATTGATGTATATACAAAAAAGGCGTTGACTTTTGTCAGCGTCTTTTTTTGTGCCTATAACAGGAAAAAATTGTTTGGTACATAAAATGGTATAAATAACAAAAAATCTGAGGTTTACACATAATTTGCAAAGATAATAATTATTAATTAAATAAGAAAAATTTAGAATTACTTATAATCTTTCACAAAAAAGAACTTAATAATTTGTTAAGAAATTGGAAAGGTTGTATAAATTTTTTGAATTGTTTAAAATCTACAATAAATTATTGATTTTAAAATTGGTTATGGTATAATATTACTAGATAGTGTAATTTAGGTGAGGAAAGACTATTTATAATTACACAATTCTGTGCTGAAAAGCACAAATAAAAAGGAGGTTTTCCAATGAAAAAACACACGAAAGTTGTTTTGAGCAGAATTGTTGCCTCAGCTTTAGTAGTTGGTGCAATGTTTTCTAATGTAATTGCTGACCCAGCATTAGATACTGCTCCTGCAGCAGTTGAAGAAGTTGCTGACTCCGTTGTTACTCCAGGTGGTGTATCTGTTGGTAATGGCGACGAAGCTACAGAAGAAACTACTGTAGTGGAAGATGTAACAGAGGAAACTACTGCTAATACAGCAGTAAATGCTCCAGAAACTGCTGAAGTCGGTGTGGATTACACATTTGACTTTAGAGATGGTAGTATTGTTCCTGCTGACACATCTTACAATGGTAATGCAGAGATAAAGTATGGTATCTTGGACATTCAGCCAGGTACTCAGAATGGCTTTGGATACAATGGTGCAGACCATGGTTCAATTTTCAAGGCAGGCAACACAATAGCTATTGAAGTTGCAGGTCCTGTTACATTGTCTATTGGTGGTTGCCAGTATTCAAAGGGTGATATTACAGTTACAAACAGTGACGGTACATACAGCGAAACAAGAGCTGCTGCTACTGCTAACTGTTTAGGACATGGTGATGATAGCACAATTGATTTTGCATATACAGGTGGTGCATCTGTACTTACAATCAATTTCTCAGCTACTACTTATGTTCCTGTAATCAATATTTTTGCTTCTCAGGACGGGTCAGAAGTTTCAACTCCTGAAGTAAACAGAATTTATAACTTTGATTTTACAAAGGACACAATGACAGCAGCTGGTACATACGGCTTTATGACTATTAATGAAGATTCACTTGCTGCTAACTTTAATGGTGCACAGCATGGTGTTGAATTTAAAGACGGTAATACTTTCACTTTCCCTGTAAGTGGTAATACAATCTTTAAGTTCGGTGGTTGCCAGTATTCAGCTGGTTCATTTACAGCAACAGCATCTGATGCAAATGGCAAGTTTGTTGAAAACCCAGTTAAGGGTCAGACTTCAGCTTGTTATCATCAGGACGGCACAACAGCTGACATTACATATGTTGGTGGTGCTGGTACAGTAACTATTGCAGTTACTGGTGGCAAGATGTATGTTCCTAATATTACAGTTGTTCCTGCTCGTTACGACATTGATGTTGTTCCTTACGAACAGAAGACAGCAACAGTAAATGTAAACGGAACTACTCTTACAGTTGTTACAGGTGCTACAATTACAGACAACGCTACAGTTACAGTAAGTAAGGGCGAAGTTGTAAATGCTGGTGCTGAAAGTGCAAAGGTAAAGATTTCTTTAGGTAAGCAGACACTTAGTGATGCTATGCTTACAGAAGCTACTGGTTGTTCAGCAAAGGTTGTTGACGGTAGCATTGTTCTTACATTTGATAAGCCAGAGGCTAAGCCTTATACTTATACAATCAATGTAGCAGATACAGATGCAACAGTTGACCCACAGCCAGGTGATATGTTCAACTATCAGTTTACTGATAAGAACGTACTTCCTCAGGATACATCAGTTAAGTATTCTACATTCTCAACTGATGACGGTATTGTAACAGTTACTTCTCCTACAGAAACATTTGCTTTCCATGATGGTTCTCATGGTGCTAACCTTGGTGTAGGCGATAGTATTTCATTTAAGGTAGCTGGTAATGCAATTATTACTTTCGCTACTTGCCAGTATTCACAGGTAGATGCAGTAATGAACTTTACTGATGCAGAAGGCAACAGCTTAGGTTCTTGCTCATTTACTAACAATGGTGCCGGTGCTTGTGGTTCACAGACATTCTCTTACAAGGGTAATGCCGGTGTAATTACAGCTACACTTGCTGGTACAGCTGGTTTAAGCTACTTACATGGCTTAACAATTCAGAACGAAAAGCAGGCTGAAGATTCAAACGGCAAGATTGATGTTTGGGACTTCGGTGGTGCTGAACTTGATTCAAATATTTATAACAACAGATTAACTGCTGATATTATTAATGGTTTCTATGGTTCTTCTATTGCTGCTGGTTCAAGTGGTAATGTTGCTCCATCTAGCTTTAGTGCAGGTAACTTAAGCTGGGTTGGTGGTATCAACGATAGAATTAGAACTTCTAACGAAGCTATTACAAGATATGATACTCAGGTAGGTACTTCTACATTAGAGGGTGCAACTGGTAGATTATACATCAACAAGGCTGATGATTCTTCAAGATGCTTCTCTATTGCTTTAAAGGCTGATGATATTGTAACTGTATATGCAAACTCTCAGGCAGGTGGCTCTCTTACTTTCGAAAGAGCTGATGACCCAACTGCTCAGTCTGTAACAGTTGATAATCCATCTACTGGTGTTACTGCTACTTTCGTTGCAGAACAGGATGGTACATACAAGATTTACGGCAAGACTGGTAAGCCAAGTTATTACAGAATTGTAAGACAGGATGCTAAGTATTGTGACACAACAATTAATGTAGCAACTCCAGCCGGTTTCCCAACTGATGCCTCTCTTGTATTAACTAACACAACAACAGGTAAGAATTTTGATGTAGCTGTAACAGGTGCTACTGTATCAGCTAAACTTCCTACAGGTTACACTTACTCATTAAGCCTTAAGGGTGCTGATGAATATGTTGTAGCAACTCCAGCTACTATTACAGTTGCTGACGGCGAAGAAACTAAGACTGAAAATGTAACAATCAATGCTGTTGACCTTGTAACAGTAACAGGTTCTATTACAGGTCTTGATGCAGCTAACCTTGCAAAACTTGCAATCGTTGCAACAGTTCCGGAAGGTAAGATTTATCAGCCTAAGTTCGCTATTAACGCAGAAGCTGGTACTTACACAGTTAAGCTTGAAAAGGGCGTAAGCTATGCTTTAACAGCTAACGGTGTAAACGATTACTCAATCGGCATGAACACAATTTCAGCAGATGCTGATTCTACAAAGGATGTAGCATTTGCTCAGAAGACTCTTAACCCAGTAAAGATTAATCTTGTTGGCGAAGGTGCTTCTATCTCTAATATTGATGAATTAAAGGCTAACACTAAGGTTACATTTACTAACCTTAATGAAGAAGGCTATGTATATACATTTGGCTTAAATGATGAAATGTCATTAAGAGCCGGTACATATACTGTAGCATTATCAGGCTATAACAAGTATCCGGTTGCTCCTGGTCTTATCTCTAACTTAACAGTTACTGACGGTGCAGAAGCTACAAAGGATATTACTCTTAACAATGCAACTAAGTGGAGCTTCGGTTCTGCTTCAAATGATACTCTTACAAATGAATCATCTTACAACGGTCTTGTATTTACAGGTTCTGTTAAGACTGAATCAGGTAAGGCTCATCTTGTTGCTCCAGCTGGAACAACAATCGAAGTACCTGTTAAGGCAGGTCAGAATGTAAACGTAGGTTACTACTATCAGGCAGACTTTACTGTAAATGGTCAGACAGTTACTTCTAACTCTGGTTCAACAAGCAAGTTTGAATCTAGTGACTTTACAGCTAATGCTGACGGTACATTAACTATTACAGTTAATACATTAACTTACTTTACTGGTATTACAGTAGGTACAAAGGTTCCTTATGCTGAAAACATTTATGTTGGTGCTGATAAGGAATACAAGACAATTAATGATGCTCTTGCAGCTGTTCGTTTAATGGATAGACCAAATAGCGAAAGAGTAACAATCAATGTTGACCCTGGCGATTATCAGGAAATGCTTGTAATTGATGTTGATAATGTAACATTAAAGAATACAGCAGCTAACCCTGATACTGCTCTTATTAATAAGGGTGTAAACATTACTGAAAACGGTGTAAGAGTAACATCTTACTATATCCATGGTTATAACTACTTCTCAATGACTGACGATTGTAAGTATGATGAAGAAGTATTAAAGACAAACAAAGAAAATGGTTACCTTTCATTTGAAAACCCAGGTTCTGGTACTACAAAGAACTCTTACTGGAATGCAACAGTTACTGTAAGAGGTACAGGTTTCGAAGCTGATGGTATTATCTTCGAAAATTCTGCTAACCAGTACATTTCAACTAAGGAAGCTAACGATGTTGTTCAGGAATGGACAGTTGGTGGTAAGGGTACTAGACCTACAACTGCTGGCGATACTTCTGTTCAGAACAAGTCATTTGTTGAAAGAGCTGCTGCTATTGCTATTCTTGGTGATAAGGCATACTTCAACAACTGTAAGTTTGTAGGTAGACAGGATACACTTTACGGTGCATCTAATATTAGAGCTGCATTTAACAAGTGTACTGCTATGGGTGGTACTGACTTTATCTTCGGTGGTATGGTTGCAACATTCTACAAATCTGACATTATGATGAACACTTCTGAAGATAAAAATGATGTATCTTATCTTACTGCTGCTCAGCAGGCATCTGGTAGAGGTTACTTAATGTATGATTGTAACGTAGTTTCTACTACTCCTGGTGTTGATACAGCATCTGAATACGTAAGTAAGCCTGGTTACTTCGGTAGGCCATGGCAGGCAACTACTTCTGAAGTTGCATTTGTAAATACTACAGTAGGTGTAGCTAGTGATGGCACATCTCTTGTTACTCCAGTTGGTTGGTCAGCTTCTTTAGGTGGCGAGGCTAACTGCTATGAATACAATACTAAGGAATTAGCAGGCGTTGATAACTCTGCAAGCAGAGTTGCTTGGTCAACTGTATTAACAGAACCTAAGCTTGCTGACGGTACTGAACTTGTACCATATACTTATACTCAGGGTACTGACGGTTGGAACCCAATTCAGATTGATGCTGGTAAGGCTTGGGGTGACGTTGACGGCAACGGTACAGTTGATGCTAACGATGCTGCTTTAACTTTACAGTATACATTAAGACCTGAACAGGTTACAGGTTTTGATTCAACAGTAGCTAATGTAAGTGACGGTACAGTAGACGGCGTAATTAATGCTTATGATGCAGCATTAATTCTCCAGAAATCTCTTGACAATAGCTTTAAGTTCCCATTCGAAAAGGGTGGCAGTGGTAGTGATGATACAACAGAAACTACTACTGAAACAGCAACAGAAGTTACAACTGATGGTACAACAGAAACTACTACTAATACTGAACCATCCGGTAACGAACCTAAGGTTTACGTAGTAGGTGATTCAACAGCTTGCCACTATGGTGATACTGATGATGTAAACTTCTACTATAAGAGAGTAGGTTTTGGCGATAAGCTCCAGAACTACTTAACAGGTGCTAATGTTGTAAACCTTGCTCTTTCAGGCAGAAGTTCAAAGAGTTTCGCAACAGGTATTAACGAAAACGGTGCTGTTGATGATTCAGCAGTAGCAAATTATACTCAGCTTAAAGAAAATATTAAGGCTGGGGATACACTTATTATTGCTTGGGGTCATAATGATGAAAAGACTGATTCTTACAGATTTACAGACCCTAACGGCGATAAGAATACAGCAGGTTCTTTCAAGAACTCACTTTACGAAAACTATATTAAGCTTGCTCAGGATAAGGGTGCAACTCCTATCCTTTGCACTCCAATCGTAAGAAGAACTGCTTCAGGTGCTTGGGGTAACAATGATATTCATATTGCCAACAATGGTGACTATGCTCAGGCTGTTAGAGATTTAGGTACAGAACTTGGTATTACAGTTATTGATTCACTTAATAATACTAAGAGCCTTTACGACACAGTAGGTGTAGGTACAGCTCCTAAGGATGCTGAAAACGGTGATAGCGAAACAGTAGCTCCAACAGGTTCAGCAGCATTCCATGCAACTGACCAGGGTCTTGTTGTAGACAATACTCACCTTAACGATTTTGGTGCAACTATGGTAGCTTATATGATGGCTAAGGATATTCAGGCATCTAACACTTCTCTTGCATCTCATGTTGCAAATCTTACTGAACCAACAGTAGATATGCTTACAAGAAATGCAGGTTGGGCTAAGTTCAACGAAGGTGTTTGGAATAAACCAGAACCGGCAATTTGGAAACTTTCTTCTCCATGGGAAGCTATGGCATTTGGTTCAGGCGTAAGTGGTATTACAGAAGATAGTCATCCAAATCACGATGCAATTCAGAAAGATGCAACTACATTTGAAATCGTTGTTAGAAATAACAAGGGTAAGATTGCAGGTAGCGAAGATGGTATGATGATGGCATTCCAGGAAATTGGTCCAAATGATGACTTCACATTAACAGCTACAGCAACAGTAGGCGAAGGCTTCAAGGTAGGAAACCAGATTGGTTTCGGTCTTATCTGTAGAGATAATATGTTCATTGCAGATAACTACAAGACAAAGGCTGACTATGTAACAGCTGGTTACACTCAGCAGTCTGTAGGCGGTAACTCAACTCCAATTGCTCCATTTGCAAGATTAAATGGTGCTCTTGATAAGGCAAACGTTATTGAAACTGCTCCAGCAGCAGGCGATAGCATTGAACTTAAACTTACAAGAAAAGACGGTGTTTACACAGCACAGTATGGTAACAACACTCCTGTAACATACACTGATGTAAACCTTGCAGCATTAAATGCTGGTCATGACTATGTAGGTATGTTCGTTTCAAGAAATGCTGATATTACATTTAGCAATGTTTCATTAACAGTAGATGCTAAGTAATTGACATATTAAATATGTGGAAAAGTGGTCAAAGGAAAATTTGGCCACTTTTTTGTATTTTCAAGAAAAGTTTATAATAAAAAACTAACTTTATATAGAAGAAACTAGTATTATTTAAAAATTCGTTGGTGGCAACATTGATTATAGGGGTTATGTTGCCGGTGTGCATAAATGTTAGTTTGTGTATATTGAAAATTGAAATTGTGAATAAGTCAAAATAAAGAAGGTTGTGGATAAGTTCAATTATTTTCTTATGTGTATAAATAGGTAAATGTTACAATACCGAAAATAGTTTTGTAATATTTAAAGCAAAGATAATGGCAAATGAGAGAAAAAAATCAATTAAAAAATCGAAAACTGTCCGTAATGTTACGTCAATGTGGTTCTAAGATTACGATTGTAACACTAATGTTACAGCTATTTTACACTTGCCCAAAACCCCTTGATTTTTGATTTTTATAGTGTTATATTATGTTCAAGCAAAACGACAGCAGTAACTACAAGGTATGTTACAGTAATATTACAAATTACCTTTTTAGTTGACTAGTTGTAGGTGTAATGCTATAATACTTTTGTAAAAGAGGTAAATATGCTAGCCTCTACACATTTATTTTCATAAGGAGGAAACAAAGAAATGAAAAAGAAAATTGCTCTTTTATTAGCAGCTGCTATGACTGTTAGCATGCTTCCAATGTCAGCAATGGCTGGTTCTACTAACACAATTAGCGTTACAGCTAATGTTAAGACAAATGAAGCAGTTAAGGTTAACGGTGCGTTTACTCAGTTACAGATTAAGCCACTCGATACAATCGCTTCTAACTCATCTATCGTTCTCGACCTCGAAAACGGTGAATACAACGAAGAATACTTCACAGAATGTGCATACAAGGCTCACGATGGTGAATCTTATGACACAGTTTACAACTACAATGTTAACGATCCAGAAGCTGGTCTTAAGGCATATGTAGGTGCAAAGAACGAAAGAGAATTACCATACAAGCTTAAGTACATCAACAAGACTTCTATGGAAGTTCAGTTATACCCAATCGACGCTAAGTGGGTAAACCAGAACAACTCTGGTGGTGCTAACGAAGCTACAAAGGGTACTCCTGTATACCAGATTTCATTACCAGTTGACGCAACTGATGACGAAGGTGACATCAAGGTTACTGTAGACGCTAACTCAACTACAGTTACTGGTGGTGGTTCTTACACTATCGCTAAGGTTACTTCTGGTTCAGGTTCTACTACTTCTTCTGTAGTATCTTCTGACGTTAAGACTCACAGTGGTAACATCAACGTTCCACAGATTACAGTTAAGGAAGACGTTTCTGGTACTTTCACAACTGAAGGTGGTACAGTTAAGGTTAAGGCTAACGGCCCTTACAAGTTCAAGGCTGGTACTGTAACATTAAAGAGTGGTGTTAATGCTGCTGTTCCTTACACTTACAAGGACAAAGATGGTAAGGAAATAACTCAGACTTCTATTTTAGCTAGCCAGACTATCGCTGACGGTGCTAACGAAGTAGTATTCACACTTACTAAGGCTGATATTGCAAACATTGACAAGGATAAGTTATCTTCATTAACTATCGACGGTCTTGTAATGGTTCCTAACAACGACGAAAAGAACTACGGTGATGTATATGTAACAGTTTCTGGTACAGATATCACTAGCCAGCAGTTAAAGGTTGGTACAAGAGCTGACTACGGTTTCAACTTAACAGCTATGACTGAAGCTCCTACAATCTTCGCTGGTAGATCTCCATTAAGAGATGACGATCTTGATGATGACGATTTCAAGACAGCTAAGTTCAGATTTGAAGAAACTACTCCAGGTGCTTGGTTAACTTCAAGAAAGCTTGAATTCACTGTTCCTGATGGCGTTAAGATTATCGGTATGGACGTTGATAAGGTTGACAAGTTAAATCAGTCTAACTTCGAAGCTGGTGCTTGCCTCTCTAACGACGGTCAGACTTTAAGAATCGAAAAGGATTCTGACGTATTCAACGGTTTCTCAAGAAACGATGCTGCATACGTAGATATGTACCTTTACCTTTCTACAGATGCTGCTTTCACTGGTGATGTAACAGTTGCTGTTTCTGGTGCTGGTGTTGAAGCTGATACTATCACTCCTGTAACAGTTGCTAAGGTTGTAACTCCAATCACTGTTGAAGCTACTGAAACTAAGGCTGCTATGGGTTACCAGAACATTGATACTTCTGATATCACTATTACTGAAAATGCTGCAGGTGCATTACTTGATGGCAACACAGTTAAGTTAGCTATTGATTCATTATACGGTTCTAAGGAATTAGGTTTCGCTGATGCTGATAACCTTACTTTAACTACTGATGGTAACTTAGAAGCAAAGAACTTCAAGGTATCTGATGGCGAAATGAGCTTCAAGATTGATACTGCTTCTTACAGCACTCCATCTACAGTTAAGATTACAGGTGTTCAGGTTGGTACAACTCGTTCAGTACCTTACGGTGCATACGACTTAAAGGTATACGGCGACGCTGTAGTAAACAACTACGATGATGATGTTGATACTTACTCTAGCACAATCTGCTCAGGTAGCGTAAGTGATCCTGATACAACAGCTGCTGCTCTTAACAAGGATATCGACGATTCTGCAACTCACAAGCTTGATATGTTCGATGTAAACGAAGGCTTCAAGTTTGCTGGTTACTTAAACGTTGACGGTAACGGTACAGAATCTGTATTAACTAAGAAGGTTGAAGTTACTATTGGCGAAAAGAACGTAGTAATGGATGGCGAAAAGATTGATACTGACGTTGCTGCTTACATCCAGACTTCTAGCAACTCTACAATGGTTCCATTAAGAGTTGTAGCTCTTGCTCTTGGTGTTGACTCAGCTAACGCTGCTAACCCAGATGATACTAACGCTGTAAACTGGGATGCAAATTCTAAGACAGCTACTATCGTTTACGGTCAGGGTTCTACTAAGACTGTAATCCAGTTCCAGGCTGGTTCTAACAACATGAACGTTAACGGTTCTACTATCGCTATGGCTAACGGCGTAACTGCTGAAATCACTGACGGTAGAATGTTCGTTCCTTTCAGAGCTTTAGGTCAGGCATTCGGCGTATCTGTATCTTGGGATGCTGATACAAAGACAGCTATCTACAACGCTTAATTTATAAAATATAATTTCGATTATATATAAATTTCAAATTGGAGAATCCTTCGGGGTTCTCCTTTTTGGTAATACTAAAGACTGACATAGTTCGACAAGAAGTGTGCATAATTCTTGTTAGGACAAATGTCGGTCTTTTTGTATTTATGGCTTTCCCAGTTATTGGTCAGACTTTTACACATAAAAACAGCAAATTTAAACATAATATTACTATGTTAAGAAGATATTTTATTTATGGTAATTTAGGAATATTTATGGAAGTTTTTTGGACAGGTATGCAGTCTTTTATAAAAAGGGGGGATATTTGTTTAACAGGTACAACATCTGTTATTATGTTCTTTATTTATGGTCTTGTGGTGTTTATGGAGCCTTTGTTTAAACAGTTAAGGGGGCAAAGTGCCATTGTAAGAGGTATGACCTACGGTATTCTTATTTTTGCTATAGAATTTTTTAGTGGCACAGGTTTAAAGGCTGTAAATGCTTGTCCTTGGGATTATTCTTCGGCTATTTATAATATAAATGGACTTGTAAGGCTAGACTATTATCCGGTGTGGATATTTGTGGGCTTGGTCTATGAGAGAATATATAGTTTTTTGAAGTATAATGAAAGGCGATTAAAAAATCGCCCATAAAATGATTTTTGGTAGCATATTTTATTATTGTAAGGCTATCCCCATAGGGCTTTACAGATTAATAAACTGGCTATAACACCTACAAAATTGGCAACAAGAGCACCGGCAAGGGTATATCGTGTCTGTTTTATTTTTATTGACATAAAATATAGGCTCATTGTGTAAACTATAGTTTCAGTACAGCTCATCATTACAGAAACAAATCTACCAATAAAACTGTCGGGTCCGTAATTTTTGAAAACGTCTAAAAGTATGCCCGTACTGGCAGAAGAAGAAACAAGTCGCATAAATGTTATAGGAAGTGCCTCTTTTGGAAAGCCTATGGCATCGGCAATAGGGGATAAAAAATTGCAGAGTATATCTAAAGCACCACTGGAGCGAAGAATACCTACAGCAACCATAAGCCCTATAAGTGTAGGCAATATTTCATAGGTTATTTTGAAACCCTCTTTTGCACCCTCAACAAAGGCATCGTAAACATTGACTTTGTTGGCAAAACCATAATAAAGAAAATACACAAATATTATGGGAATTATTAAGTCGGAAATTATAATTAGGAAATTCATTTATTATACTTCTCCATTATTTTCAAAAATATAATTGCAGTAATAGTTGATACAAGTGTTGTAGCTATTCCGGGACCAATAATTTCTGAAGGTGCTTGGGAATTGTACTGTGTTCTGTAGGCAATGAGATTGACAGATACCAACTGGAGTGAGGACATATTAAAAATCATAAAGCCACACATAGCTGTTGTTGCTTTTTCTTTGTGTGGGTTGTATTTCTGAAGTTCTTCCATAGCCTTTAAACCAGCCGGTGTAGATGCCCAGCCTAAGCCTAAAAAATTGGCTATTACATTAATGCCTATGTATTCCATAGCTTTGCTTTCTTTAGGCACAGAGGGGAAAAGACGGCTTAAAAAAGGCGTAATTTTACGGCACATAGATGAAACTATACCTGCCTTTTCGCCTATTTTCATAAGACCTGTCCAAAGTGAAATAACTCCCAGCATTGTTAAGGCTGTAGATACAGCCTCCCTTGCTGAAGATATAGCACCGTTTGTTACATCTGCCATATGACCTGTAAAGGCTGCTGACAATATTCCAATAAGTATCATACCTGCCCATATATAGTCTAGCATTGTTATCACTCCTTTTTATTTAAAGGTATGTCCGACTTTTTTTACTTATGACAAAAATCGCCTGAAAGCTATGGATTTTAAAGGAAAAATTCATTTATTTGTAATAGAAAAAAATAGTGATGTATGATATACTTAAATTGGTTAATGAGAAAATAAGAATATTAAAAAGAAGGTGATGTTGTGAATGCTGAAACTATGAACCCTATGGATAATTTAATAAGAAAAATGAATTTGTCTACATTGAGCATTCCGTCTGTACATATTACCGATATTATAGATATTATTATTGTTGCCATTGTTATTTATACAGTAATTCATTGGATAAAGGAAACTCGTGCGTGGTCACTTTTTAGAGGGCTTATGGTAATTGCCATGTTCTCTCTTTTAAGCTATAACCTCCACTTTTATACTATTACTTGGATAATAGAAAGAACATTTTCAGTAGGCGTAATTGCCGTAATTATAATCTTTCAGCCGGAACTTAGAAAGGCTTTGGAGCAGATTGGTGCAAGTGGTTTTTCTAGTGTTACAGGGCTTTTGCAGACCAAACCATCTGACGATAGGCTTTCTCCTCAGGATGCTAACGAAATTGTAGAGGCCTGTGTTAAAATGGCAGAGGTTAAAACCGGTGCATTGATTGTAATAGAAAGAAATGTATCAATGGGCGATATTGTAAGTGCCTCCGGCGTTGCAGTAGATGCTGTAATTTCTAGCCAGTTGCTTATAAATATATTTGAAGATAAAACACCTCTCCATGACGGTGCTGTTATTATAAGAGATAACAGAGTTGCTGCTGCATCTTGTATTTTGCCTGTTACACAAAGTGAAATAGGTCAGGAATTAGGTACAAGACACAGAGCTGCCGTTGGTGCAAGTGAAGTTTCTGATGCTTTTATTATTGTTGTAAGTGAAGAAACCGGCAAAATTTCTATTGCCAGAGATGGCAAGTTGGAAAAGGCTGTCAGTGAAGCTGTTTTCCGTCAGGAACTTTTGAACCTTTGCGAAAAAACAACTCCGGCAGGAGCAAAAGCAATAAACAAAATATGGAAGGGGATGAGCAGACATGACAAATAAAACTGATGTATCCTCTAAATTTAAAAAATTTATGTCAGACGATATTATGTTAAAGATAGTATCTCTGATTATTGCTGTTTTCCTTTGGTTTATTGTTATGAATACAATAAACCCAACAGAGGTAAGGAACTATCCTGCCTCTATTGTCTTTGAAAATGCCTCTGTATTAAAAGAGCAAGGTCTTACAATGGTAAATGAGGGAGATTTTGAAGATACAAAAATTAACCTTAGAGTTGAGGCAACAAGACCGGCTCTGGACGAGCTTAGTAAAAACAATTACAAAAACAATATTACAGCTCAGGTGGATTTATCTAAGGTTGAACTTGATGATGACCAGACTTATCCTGTAAAGGTGCAAGTACCTGTTAAGCCGTCATTACCGTCAACTTTATATACTTATACCTATGATGTGTCTAGCTACTATCCTACTTATGTTGAAGTTGAAATTGATAGAATTGACAGCATAAAGAGAACATTGAGAGTTTCTACAACAGGAAGTTTGGCAAATGGCTATACAGCAGACAACCCTGTGTGTGACGTGACAAGTGTTACTGTTACAGGTCCTGCAAGTCAAATAAGCAATGTAGCTGTTGTAAGAGCAGAAGTAGATTTAAATGACAGTGTAGGTACTATAGTTCGTGATGTTGTTGTAAAGGCTTATGATGCCAGTGGCAATGAGCTTACTAATTTCACAAGTGACCCAGCAACAGTAACGGTAACTGTGCCAGTATCTAAACAGGGTACAATAACTATTAACCAACCTAAGACAACAGGAACTTTGCCTAGTCATTTGGAAATAAGCTCCATTGATTGGGAGCCTAAGTCTGTAAGCGTTGCCGGTACTTCAGAAGAAGTAAATAGTGTCAGCTCTATTGATTTGCCTACTATTGATTTAAGTAAGATTACAGGAAATACTACTTTGACATTTGATATTTCAAAGAATATTTCTGACGCCGGTCTTCAGCTTAAGAATAGCAGTTCTTCTACAGTTACTGTAAATATTAAAACTGGTGTAACTCAGGCTAAGAAGATACAGATTAAAAATACGGATATTAATATTATAGGATTAAAAGAAGATTGTGTTGTAAAATTGCCGGACAGTGTAACTGCTGAAATTGGTGGACCAGATAACATTACAGCACAAAGCCTTAAACCGTCATTGGATTTAACAGGTTTAGATGTAGGTACTCATAAGGTGGAATTGAAATTGAATTTGCCTAACTATGCTACACTTAAAGCTCCTGTTACGGTAGATGTTACTATCTATGAAAGAGGACAGGGAACAACTGTTGCTCCGTCAGATGAAAACAACGAACAGGCAACTACTGAAAATGACGATAACAACGATGAAAAGTCAGAGGAAGATACCTGAAAACTTTGACGAAAAATAATTTATAAAAAATGCTTGACAAATCAGTCATTATAAAGTATAATAACTTTGTTGTGACTGATATTTGCCCAGATAGCTCAGTCGGTAGAGCAGAGGACTGAAAATCCTCGTGTCGGCGGT
>ENA-OPSG01000750-OPSG01000750.1-human-gut-metagenome-genome-assembly--contig:-NODE-750-length-18897-cov-12.046120_pt1 | contig 18897 bp, 14 predicted proteins | sample MGYA00241454_ERZ501900 | MGnify/ENA primary metagenome ERZ501900 (study PRJEB25962, sample SAMEA2042225) | human gut metagenome | biome: human gut; feature: human-associated habitat; material: faeces... | reverse complement strand
AAACGACTTCCATCGCTTTTCGTTCATGAGCGAACCGCGCAAACTGAAACTAGACTAGAGTGGATTTTTGCGAGCATTATCCGACGAGGAGCCTGCCGTCATGAAGAAACTGGTGTTTGACTACGAGATGAAGCTGACGTTCAGCTCGCCGGTCACCGACCATCGTTTCCAACTGCGCTGCGTGCCTGCGACCGGCCCGCGACAGCAGGTGGTGGACGTGGAGGTCGCCATCGAGCCGGACGTCGAACTGGAGACGACCATCGACTCGTTCGATTCCGTGGTCATGACCGGGTTCATCCCGCAGCCTCACACGATATTCAGCTATTCGGTGAAGGGCATCGCGTTCGTCGACAACGCCCACATCAAGTCGGAGATCTACAAGCCGCTGTACCGGTTCAACTCGGCGCTGACGATTCCCGGGCCGTGCATCGAGGCCATGATCGCGGCGTGCCGGGCGCGCATCGCCGGGCTGCCGGCCGACGCCACGCCCGACTTCAATGTGAAAGAACTTCAAAGCTACGCTGCAAGCAAAGGCGTAAAACTGATGATGCATCATGAAACTTCGGCTTCTGTACGTAACTATGAACGCCACATGGACCAGGCATACCAATTCATGGTAGACAACGGATATAATTCTGTAAAAAGTGGCTATGTAGGCAACATTATTCCACGTGGCGAACACCACTATGGACAATGGATGGATAACCACTATCTGTATGCGGTGAAAAAAGCAGCGGACTACAAAATCATGGTAAACGCCCACGAAGCTGTACGCCCTACCGGAATATGCCGCACCTATCCCAACCTGATCGGTAACGAATCGGCACGCGGAACTGAATATGAATCATTTGGCGGTAACAACGTAAACCATACTACCATCTTGCCTTTCACACGATTAATAGGTGGTCCGATGGACTACACTCCGGGTATCTTTGAAACCCACTGTAACAAAATGAATCCTACCAACAATTCACAGGTACGTTCTACTTTGGCACGCCAACTGGCCCTGTATGTAACAATGTACAGCCCATTACAAATGGCTGCCGACATACCTGAAAACTATGAACGCTTCATGGATGCCTTCCAATTCATAAAAGATGTAGCCATTGACTGGGATGAAACCAAATATCTGGAAGCCGAACCGGGAGACTATATTACCATTGCCCGCAAAGCTAAAGGAACCAACGACTGGTATATCGGCTGTACGGCAGACGAGAACGGTCATTCTTCAAAACTGATATTTGATTTCCTTGATCCGGACAAAAAATACATCGCAACTGTATATGCAGACGCAAAAGATGCCGACTGGAAAGATAATCCACAGGCATATACCATCCGTAAAGGCATTGTGACCAACAAAAGCAAACTGAACTTACACGCAGCAAGCGGTGGTGGTTATGCAATCAGCATTAAAGAGGTAAAAGATAAAGCAGAATTAAAAGGCATCAAGAGGTTATAGAAAGTGATCTTTTGACAAACAGTTAACATTAATCCTCATAAAATGTAGCCGAATGAGCCTTGAACAGTTCACATATAGTTATATTTTTAAGATAAGCCAACCAGTATATTATACTATGAATCAATTATATATGATTTGCACTAGCACTAAATCATTTATATTTTTATTCTTATCTCAAAAATCGCTTTATAAGACCGCTACATTTGTAACAAACAAAACAAAAAGTAAGTGAGGATGATGGTTAGCTAAAGCAGCCGCCAATCATTCTAAAAGGTAAAAACATACATTATAACAGAGATTGATTAGAAAATCAGGTTGTTTGGGAAAACAGTTTTCAATAGGTATTTTTTAACTGAGAATATAAACTTGAAATAATTATTTAACTTTAAATTTAAAGACATGAAAAGAAACTTGATGTTCAAGGTCCTACTAATGTTAATGGTAGGATGCTTCTTGTCCATAGACGCATTTGCCCAGCAAATGACTGTTAAAGGACTTGTAAAGGACACAACAGGCGAACCAATTATTGGAGCCAATGTTGTGGTGAAAGGAACAACCAATGGTACTATCACAGATTTTGACGGCAACTTCCAGTTAAATGCCAATAAAGGTGATATAATCGTTATTTCATTTATCGGATATCAGTCACAGGAGGTCCCCGCCGCCCCATCTCTAAACATTCTTTTGAAAGATGATTCGCAAATGTTGCAAGACGTTGTGGTTATCGGTTATGGTACGGTAAAAAAGAACGATGCCACCGGATCAGTGACTGCCATCAAAGCGGAAGAAAAGAACAAAGGTCTTACAGTCAGCCCTCAAGACATGATTGCCGGTAAAGTGGCAGGTGTCAATGTAGCCACATCGACAGGACAGCCGGGTGGAGGTTCAGCCATCCGCATCCGTGGAGGTTCCTCTCTGACCGCCAGCAACGATCCGTTAATTGTAATTGACGGAGTAGTCATGAGTTCAGGTTCCGTAGAAGGCCTCTCGAATCCCCTGAGTTCGGTCAACCCCACCGACATAGAAAGTTTCACGGTATTAAAAGATGCGTCGGCAACCGCCATCTACGGTTCCCGTGCCTCTAATGGTGTAATCATCATTACTACCAAGAAAGGCAAGACAGGTTCTGTGAAGATAAACTATTCGGGCAATGTCTCTGTCAGCACCCGGAAAAATAAAATAGATGTCATGACAGGAGACGAATACCGCGATTTCATCATCAACAACCCCAACGCAACGGAAGCCATGATTACAGCCGTCAACCTTTATCCGGGAGTAAACACCGACTGGCAGGACGAAGTGATGAGAACCGCTGTTTCCACAGAACACAATATCAGTGCCTACGGTTCTGTCAAAGACTATCTTCCCTACCGTGTTTCTTTTGGTTATACCAATCAAAACGGTATCCTGAAGACCTCGAACTTTGAACGTTACACCGGAAGCGTTTCTTTGACTCCCAAATTCTTTGACGATCATTTGAACATGAACCTGAACGCCAAAGGCATTTACATCAAAAATCAGTTCGCTGACACCGGTGCCGTTGTGGGTGCAGTGTCTTTCGACCCCACCAAGCCCGTTAAGAATGACAACAATAAATTCGGCGGATACTTCACCTGGACTACGGATAATGACCCCAACGGTACAAAGGCATCCTCTGCCGGTGTCAACCCTGTATCCCTACTTGAGATGACAGACGACCAGTCAAAAGTCAAATCCTTCATCGGGAATGCCCAATTTGACTATAAAGTCCATTTTCTGCCCGACCTGCGTCTGAACCTGAATGTGGGCATGGACTATACCAAGAGTGACGGTGACAAATATGTTGATCCCAGCGCCCCCGGTTCGTATGGTGAAGACCCTCTGAAATCGGGCAGCAACTACCTTTACTTTTACGAAAGAAGAAATACCTTACTTGATTTCTATGCACAATACAGCAAGGATTTCGCCAAGCAGCACTTTGATGTCATGGCAGGTTATTCCTATCAGAAATATCATTATGAAAGCAACAAAGAGACATGGTATCTTTCAAGAAACGAAGAGAACTTCGGTGAAAAAACAAGCATGAACGGAGACCAGCAACCGGCTGAATCCCAATATGTCCTATTATCATTTTACGGACGTTTGAACTATACGGCATGGGACAAGTACCTGTTGACTTTCACTTTACGCGATGACGCCTCTTCACGTTTTGCCAAGAACAACCGTTGGGGATTATTCCTTTCCGTAGCCCTAGGATGGAAAATGAACGAAGAAGCTTTCTTGAAAAAGTTCAAGGATTTAAGTGAATTGAAACTTCGTTTGGGATGGGGTATCACCGGCCAGCAAGATATCCAGCAAGGTGATTATCCTTATATGTCTTTCTGGAGATACGGTCAAGGTGGTGCCATGTATCCCATCTATGATGAGTCAGGAAATGTAAAATGGGTGAATGTAGTATCACCTTCAGCTTCCAGCCCCGATTTGAAATGGGAGCAGACCACTACTTATAATGTAGGTATAGACTATGGGTTCTTTAACAACCGTATCAACGGTTCGGCCGATTTTTACATCCGCGATACAAAAGACCTGATCAATGCCGAAGTGAATGTTCCTGCAGGTACCGACTTTGCCGAATATGTGGTGGCCAATATCGGTTCATTGAAAAATACCGGTTTTGAATTTGCCATCAATGCAAAACCCATCGTTAGTTCTACATGGAACTGGGATTTAGGCTTCAATGTCGCTTGGAACAAAACTGAAATTACCAAACTGGACTACAATGACAACAGCGACTCACCGGGCAAACGCTTTGAATCGACCGGAGGTGATGGTGGCAAGACCATTAAAATACACAGCGTAGGCTATGCTCCCGGAACTTATTATGTATTTGAACAAGTATATGACAAGAATGGTAACCCGATGGAAGGAGTCTATGTTGACCGTAACGGTGATGGTGAAGTGACTGAAAAGGACTTATACCAGTATCATAAGCCCACCGCTGACGTGATTATGGGATTCAACTCCAAAGTATCATATAAGAACTGGGACTTCGGTTTTAACGGACGCGCCAGCATAGGGAACTATAACTACAACGGTATAGCAGCCAATGCCGCTATCGGCACCAGCGCCATTTTCAGCAACAGCGCTTTGTCCAATCAACCGAAAGCCGCATTCAATACCAATTTCCAAGAAAGACAGCGCCAGTCGGATTATTACATCCAAAACGCTTCTTTTTTGAAGATAGATAATATCACATTGGGATATTCCTTTGAGAATTTCCTCCAAGGAGCTAAATACCACGGTTTGTCGGGACGTCTGTATGCCACTGTACAAAATCCCATTACCATCACTCCGTATGACGGCCTCGATCCTGAAGTAGACGGAGGTATGGACCGCCAGGTATATCCTCGTCCTATCAGTGTATTGTTCGGTGTTAATATCAACTTTTAATAAAGAAACAGTATGAAATTCAATCTTAACATAAAAAAATACGTTTTCGTAGGAGCAGCCATTCTCTGCCTGTCCACATCCTCCTGCATAAATGATCTGGATCAAAATCCAATCATAGACAAAGGCCAGTCCGAAATTATCAATGAGTCAGACTGCCAGTCTTTCCTCGCCAAAATTTATAGCGGTTTCGGCTTGTCCGGCAATGTAGGACCTTCGGGAGGTGTTCAAGACCTTCAGGGTCCGGATCAGGGTTCTTTATGTTTCCTGCGCGGACTGCTGTCCCTTGAGCTATACCCTACCGATGAAGCCCTTTGGAACTGGAAAGATGAAGGTATAGTGGAACTCTGTACCAATAATTGGGACTATACCCTGTTCTACGCTTATACATTTTATCAAAGAGCCATGCTGAACATCCGGTATTGCAAAGAATTTCTAGACAATTATCCGGAAGACTGCGGAATACCTAATATCAAACAATTCAGAGATGAAGTCCGTGCCCTGCGAGCCATGAACTATTACTATCTGATTGATGTATATAGAAACCCGGGATGGGTATGGGATGACAGCCCCACTAATGACAAGTCCTGGAAACCATCCCAATTGGGAGCTAAAGAAATATTCGACAAAGTGGTAACCGAATTGAAAGATCTTTCAGAAAACAGTTCTCTGCCGGAGAAAGGTACGATGGGCACTTACGGGCGTATGACCAAACCTGTAGTCAATACCCTTTTGGCCAAGATGTACCTCAATGCCGAAGTATATACAGGTACACCCATGTACGACCAGGCAGTCTCTTATGCCAATAAAGTCATTCATGAAGGGGGTTTCGGATTGGAAAAGAATTACAGGAATCTGTTCTGCGGCGAGAATCATCTTTCCCCGTTGCATGGCAATGAGATTATTTTCGCCATTCCTTGCGATGGTGAAAATGCCAAAAGCTATGGAAACAGCATTATGGTCACAGCGGCAGCCTACGGTGGTTTGCTTAATCCCAAATGGTTGGGTATGGACGCCTCATGGACTTGTTTAAAGCCCTGTTCACAACTAGTCAAACAATTCGATTATTCACCGGTGGTAGGATACGACCACCACGGAAGCACCTTAAAGAAGGACAGTCGTTTTATATTCTTTGATGTAAAGGAATATGTGGATGGTGAAAACGGAGACAACTGCACAGAGCAAGGAGTGAAAACCCGTAGAGATGTAGTTCCTGTACTGACCGATTGGAACAGCGGCTATCTCTGCCACAAATTCACCAATCTGGGCTGGGATCAGAATGAAGTCACCCCTTCCGCATGGCCCGACACAGACTTCCCTCTGTTCCGACTGGCTGACATCTATTTAATTTATGCGGAATGTGCCGCACGACAAGCAACCGGAGCCGATGTCTCTACCGCTGTAGGTTATATCAACTTATTGCGCGAAAGAGCCAATGGTGACAAATCGGGCAATATCTCCGGTTCCGATCTGACTCTGGATTTCATTTTAGCGGAACGCTCCCGTGAACTATATTGGGAAGGTCAGCGCCGCTCGGATCTGATACGCTTCGGCAAATTCACTAAAGAATATGCCTGGGACTACAAAGGCGGCCCTCAAGAAGGTATAGCCAATATTGACAGCAAGTTCAATATCTATCCCATCAGCGATAAAGACTTGACAGCCAATCCGAACTTGGTTCAGAATCCGGGCTATGCCACACTAAAATAACAGTTTAACCTTATAAATTTGAGAAACAATGAAAAAGATGATATACTTATTCATCCTCGTATTCAGTTTGAGCACACTTGTAGCGTGCTCGGACGATGAGGGCACTCCTGTCTTCACAGAGCCGACCGAGTTTGTGCTTAATGTTCCTAAATACGCATCGGGTATCTATGATTTAAAGAACACAGCCACCATACAACTGACCTGTTCACAGCCCGATTATGGTTTCACAGCTGCCACGCGCTATACTGTAGAAATCGCTCTGGACCAGGCTTTTGAAAAGAATGCGACTCTGGACACCAAGTATTCAACAGCCAAAATGGAAGTGGACGCACAAGAAGTTGCTGTCGCTATTTCCAATTTATTAGGAGTAAATGAAGACGAGTTTCCCAAAGCCCCCATACCTTTGTATGTTCGTCTGACGGCTTCCGCCCTGACCGACAACAAATCCGAGATAGCAGGCAGCACCATCACCTCGAACATCATAGAATTGCCACAAGTTCTCCCCTATTATGCTTTGCCCGCAGTGACTCTGCCCACCAATCTATATCTCATCGGCAGTGTGTGCGACTGGGATTGGAGCAAATGTTATTCCATGATTCCGGTTCATTCCAACGAAGGTATGTTCTGGTCCATGCAATATCTGGGAGCCGATGCAGACGGGAATAAAGCCGCATTCAAACTGAATACAGCTACATCGTGGGACAACAATCAAGTAGGAATCCAGGGAGTGACCATCAGTGAAGCATCTAAAAAACTGGTGGATGCAGGAGGCGAAGATAACATTGAGATTGGTAATCCGGGATGGTATATAGTAGTCGTGAAAGTCACTCTCGAAGGACGGAATTATAAATACGCAGTCGATTTCTACAAGCCCGAAGTGTATCTGACCGGTGATACTTCCGGTGGCTGGGACTCATTCACAGAGGCCAATATGTTTACCGTTCCCGAGGGCAAAGGAGAATTCGTATCCCCCGCCTTCGTTGCATCCGGCGAAGTACGCATGTGTATCAAGTTAGCAGACATTGACTGGTGGAAAAGCGAATTTATTATTCTGGGAGGTAAGATAGAATATCGCGGTACCGGTGAAGACCAGGAACGCGCCATGGGAAATGCAGGTCAAAAAGCCTATCTGAACTTTATTGACAATAAAGGCGCCATCAAGTAAATCATCCCTTAAATTACAAGATTATGAAAAAAATTAATTTATATATGTTATTGATATTCATTGCAGCCCTGACGGGCTGCGATGACAACGTCAACGATCATTTCGCATTGCCACAGACCAACCCGCAAGAACCTGTACAAAACGTAGAAGGGTTCACCCTGTCTTTAGGAAGTTCATGCACAGCCCCGATCCTTTTCAAGGACTTGGATGATGCAACCCTGCTGGAAGTTGCCAAACTGACCGACCATCCGGAACTGACAGAAGGAGACACCATCAATCTGGAAGTGGAAGTTTCGAAAGATGAAACCTTTACCCAAGCAGTCCCCTTGCCCTGTAGCGTTAAAAACGGAACAGCCTCCGTCACTGCAGGAGAGCTGGAAGAGGTTGTAAAAGAGATCTATGGCAAAGCTCCCTATGCACGGACAATCTATGCACGCGCGACAATCTATATCGTAAGCCACACCTCAGCAATAGCCCTTCCGGAAAAAATAACACTGGGAAAAATTGAAGCGACTCCCGAAGCTTTGTTCATCGACACCGCCTATTACTTGATAGGGGATGTAAATAAATGGAATTCCGAAGCATTGATAAAATTCGGTCATAGCGGAAAAGATGTATATGAAGATCCGGTTTTCAGCATGATTGTGGAAATGCCCAAGGATGAATGTTACTGGAAGATTATTCCACAAAGCAATGTAGATGGCGGAGATATTTGGGCACCGGGGGCACTGGGCGTAGCCACAAACGGTGACGACTCTGAGAGCGGCCTGTTAGTGACAGAAAACCCGCAAGCCGGAAAAATCCCTGCCAAAGGATGGGTGAAAATCACCTTGAACATGCTGGAATATACCTATAAGATAGAAGCATTGGGAAATATCAGCCCGTTCCTTTACGTTCCGGGCGGACACCAAGGATGGAAACCAGAGACGGCGCCTTATCTTTATTCTACGGATATGACTCATTATGACGGCTATATCTATATGGATGCGGATAACACATTTAAACTTACCTCACAGAAAGACTGGGACGGTACAAACTATGGCTATGCCAGTGATACCGAACTGAGCACCGATGGAGGAGCCGGAAACCTGAGTGTCACAGAAACCGGATTTTATCGTATAGAAGCCAACCTGTCCACCTTGACTTATAAATTCAGTAAAACCGAATGGGGAATAATAGGCGACGCGACCCAAGGAGGATGGGACAATTCAACCCCCATGACACTGAATGCGGAAACCGGTGAATGGAGTATAACAACCGAACTGGCAGCCGGAAACTATAAATTCCGCGCCAATAACAAATGGGATATTAATCTGGGTGGAGACTTGAACCATCTGACTTATGGAGGAGACAATATCACTACCGAAGCTGGTACTTATGTCATTACTCTAAAATTAGGAGACGCAAGCAACTATCATGCCACTGTAGTCAAACGCTAAATAATTGATCCGAAAAGACATCAAGCACCTACCGTTTATCCGATGGTGCCTGATGTCTTTTTTCATCTTACCCCTTAAATAACAAGATTATGAAAAAATATACTTTTCTTTTTTTCCTAGGACTCGTTGCGAGTTTATTCACTGCCTGTTCCGATGACGATAACTTGACCGATTCCATCACTCCGGCTCCTGAAAGTGAGAACTTCTTTGCCAATGGAATGACATTCGCCTCACAACCCGGAGTAAGAAGCATCACTTTTACAGCCGGCAGAGCCTGGCAGGCTGCACTGGATGAACCTGGAGCAAACAACTGGTGCATCGTAACTCCGACCCGGGGAGAAGCCGGAACTGTTACTGTCAGCATCACCGTCAATGAAAACGAAAGCGATGACACCCGGAATGTCCATCTGAACCTGATAGCGGGAAGCGCACAAAAATCGTTCACCATCTCCCAAACCCCCAAACCCATTGTCATACCCGAAGGACTCAGCTATTCTTTGGAAGAGCCTGATGCCGACCGACCGCTGACCATCTACTACAGAGCCGCCAGCTCTTCTCTCCTATATAACTATCAGGGAACAGTATATGCACATACAGGCATTATCAGTGAAGGCTCTTGGTCATACGTACAAAGTGAATGGAATGAAAACACGGACAAGTGTAAAATGTCCAAACTGGATAATAATGTATGGACGCTTACCTTATCTCCGTCCATCCGCCAATGGTACAGTTCAGAAAAGACCCCAGTCAAAAAATTAGGATTCGTACTCCGCAACGAAGATGGAAGTCTGCAAACCGAAGACCTCTTTATACCTGTCACAGACAATACTTACCAAGAATTTGTTCCGGCCTCTATCAAGAAAGGAACGTTGCCTGAAAATGTAGCAGAAGGCATCAACATTATAGACAACTCTACAGTCACCCTCGTCCTTTACGATAAAGACACGGACGGGAACCATAAAGATTTCGCCCACACATAAAAAGTTTTGGCGGAAACTTTTTATGTGACTTTCTTACAAAACGCTATCAAGAGAGGGTTCGTGGGAGGGGAGTACCATCCAAACACGAACATTTGTGAAATCGTTGTTTCACAATATAAAATAATACGTCAGGTTGTTGTATTATTTGTTATTATTTTATCAATCATTACCAAATTCGTAAATAGGCAAAAATGACAAAAAAATAACAAAGACTTATGCGGAAATTAGTGATAATGCACTTTCAATACGGACAGGTTTTAAAATGACAAATTATATGGTAAAATAAATAATAATATAAAGATTAAGATAAGGAGTAGTGTATATGGAAAAGAAGTATGACGTGACAGCACTCGGAGAGCTGTTGATCGATTTTGCGGTAAACGGGGAAAGTGAGCAGGGAAATCAGTTATTTGAAGCATGTCCGGGTGGAGCACCATGTAATGTACTTGCAATGCTGAATAAACTGGGAAGAAAAACAGCCTTTATCGGAAAAGTAGGTGATGATCAGTTTGGTAAATTATTGAAGGATACGATTACGAATACAGGAATAGAAGCAAAGGGACTTGTAATGGATAAGGATATCCACACAACACTTGCTTTTGTACATACTTTCCCGGATGGTGACAGAGAATTTTCTTTTTACCGCAAACCGGGAGCAGATATGATGTTAAAGGAAGAGGAAGTAGATTATGATCTGATTCGTCAGTCAAAGGTATTCCATTTCGGAACACTTTCTATGACAGATGAACCGGTAAAAACTGCAACAAAGAGGGCACTCTCCGTTGCAAAAGAAGCCGGATGTATGATCACGTTTGATCCGAATTTACGTCCGCCGCTCTGGAAGACGCTGGATGAGGCGAAGGAGCAGATGGAGTACGGATTTGAAAACTGTGATGTACTGAAGATTTCGGATAATGAGATTCAGTTCGTATCCGGAGAAGAAGATTATGATAAAGGAATTAAGTATCTTCAGGAGAAATATCAGATACCGCTTATCTTCCTGACTATGGGAAAAGAAGGAAGCAGAGCTTATTATAAAAATCTTCGTGTAGAACAGCCGGGATTTACCGTGAAAGCAATCGAGACAACAGGAGCAGGTGACACGTTCTGCGGATGCTCTATCAATGGTGTGTTGAAGTATGGCCTGGATAATCTGGACGAAGAAAAATTAAAAGAGATTCTGACATATGCAAATGCGGGTGCAGCACTGATCACGATGAAAAAAGGTGCAATCCGCTCGATGCCGGAACCGCAAAATATCAAGGAACTGATCGGGGAATAAAAAAATTATGGGAGTACGCAGAATGCTGGCTGTATGGGCAGCAAAGATAAGTGAAAAAGCAAGTGTACACATCTTTCACCGCCAGGGTGTGACCTGGGCGGGGAAAATTGCATTAAAGATTGATCCAAGTATCCTGCACGATCTTGCAGGCCAGGTTAGAAAAGATATTTTTATTGTATGCGGAACCAATGGAAAGACGACGACCAACAATATGCTTTGTGCAGCAATTGAAAAAGAAGGCTATAAAGTAATCTGTAATCATACCGGATCGAACATGTTGAATGGAGTTGTAGCAGCATTTGTATTGGGCGCAGGCTTCAGTGGTAATCTGGATGCAGATTATGCCTGTATTGAGATTGATGAGGCATCAACCAGAAGGGTATTTCCACATTTTAAGCCGGATTACATGGTATTGACAAATCTGTTCCGTGATCAGCTTGACCGCTATGGTGAGATTGATATTACAATGAACATCTTAAAAGAAGTGATGCAGAGTGCACCAAAGATGAAGGTGATCGTGAACGGAGATGATGCATTGTCCGCATACCTTGCAATGGAAAGCGGTAATCCGTATGTGACTTACGGTATCAGCGAAAAGGTAGTGAATGATAAAGATTCGCATGAGATCAGAGAGGGACGTTTCTGTAAAAAATGCGGGGCTCCGTTGAAGTATAATTTCTATCACTACAGCCAGCTTGGAGATTATGCATGTACGGGTTGTGAGTTTAAGCGACCGGCAATTGTATATGATGCATCGGATGTAGCGGTCAGTGATCATCTTGCATTTACAGTTGAGGAAAGACATCTGGAAGCCAATTATAAAGGCTTCTACAATGTATATAATATTCTGGCAGCATATGCAGCGGGAAGAACCGGAGGACTTGGACTGGAACATTTCCAGGACATGCTTGCAGAATTTAATCCGGAGAATGGCCGCATGGAACAATTTGATGTACAGGGCACAAAGATCGTGCTGAATCTTGCAAAGAATCCGGCGGGATTCAATCAGAATATTTCTGCGGTAATGCAGGATGAATCCATGAAAGATGTAATCATTGTGATCAATGACAATGCACAGGACGGAACGGATATTTCATGGCTCTGGGATGTGGATTTTGACAGATTCAAGGGAGCGAATATCAATTCCATTACAGTAAGCGGTATCCGTTGTCAGGATATGAGATTACGTATGAAATACGTAGATATTATGTCCATGCTGGAAGCAGATGTGGAGAAGGCAATCCGTGAAAGAGTAGAAAATGGATGTGGCAACCTGTATGTACTGGTGAACTATACAGCTCTGTTCAGTACCCGGAATGTATTGAAAAAGATGGAAGGAGAAGGATAATGGAGACTAAGGATATGAAACTTACAATTGGTCATCTGTATCCGGATCTTTTGAATCTGTACGGAGACAGAGGGAATATTGCATGTCTGATGAAACGCTGTATCTGGCGGGGGATAGAAGCAGAGACAATAGAATTCAACACCGGAGACAAGATCGATTTTTCAAAACTGGATATCGTTTTGCTGGGAGGCGGTTCCGACAGGGAACAGGCAATCGTGTGTAAAAGTCTTCTGGAGATCCAAAGTGAATTCAAAGATTATGTAGAAGACGGCGGTGTGGTCATCGCAGTGTGCGGCGGTTATCAGCTTCTTGGGAAGTACTATAAAACAGATGCCGGAATGATCGAGGGCCTGAATCTGGTGGATATCTATACGGAGCAGGAAGAAGGACGTCTGATCGATAATATCGTTCTGGACAGTGAACTTGTAGACATGCCGGTAGTAGGATTTGAAAACCATGGCGGAAGAACTTATCTGAATGGAAATAAACCGTTCGGAAAGGTTCTGTACGGAGCCGGAAATGATGGTAAAAGCGGTTATGAAGGTGTTGTGTATAAGAATGTGATCGGAACTTATCTGCATGGTCCGCTGCTTCCGAAAAATCCACAGGTCAGTGATTATCTGATCAGAAAAGCGCTGGAAAGAAAGTATGGCGGAGAAGTGATTCTTACTCCACTGGATGACAGTCAGGAAAAAGAAGCAAATGATTATATTTATCACCGCTTTGTAAAGGAATAAGAACTGTCCGGCAAAAATCGTCAGTTTTTCAAAGGAAAGCTGACGATTTTTGCTTTTTGCGGTATTGTGTGGATAAAAAGAAAAGGAGACAGTAAAAATGCGTGTGGAACGTTTTAAAATGGAAAGAGAAGGTCTGGTGACAGAAGGACAGGAAGTAGAGATCAGTGAACGAAGTGCCGTTACCGGCCAATATACATATCTGGTCGAACCATCCATCGCTATGTCAGGAATCTACCGTACCAGACAGCGGATCAGAGCAAGAAAAGGAAAGATCAAGAAGATTGAACAGACGGACAGGGGATTTTATCTGCTTGTGGAGATTGACGAGTAAAGGGAAGAAGAAACAAAAGACCTGTCGTTGACACGGAAGAAAAAAGCACATATAATCTATAATAGCGGGAATAATAAAAGACACAATAAAAAGAAGGGAAACGGATAGATGATAGAAAACAATGATGAGGCAAAAAGAAGTAAGATATGGACAGTCGTTACGTCTGTTACATCTGTCCTGATTATAATCGTAGCAATATTTCTTCTGATGAAGATGTTTACGGGGAATCCGTTAGAAGGTTCCTGGACGGATGAGGACGGTAATATGAATCTGAAGATCAGTCGTGATGGTCAGATGACGGTAACAATTCCGGCATCGGGAGAAGGAAAAGATACAGAAGTTCCGATGACATATACGATGAACAAAGAATCCAAGACGATTTCTATACAGCAGGACGATGCACAGATTCAGAAAATTGCAGAAAAGTCGGATGGACAGTATACGACAGAGACTTTGAAAAATGCAGTACAATCCATAGGAACGACATTTGAATATAGTATTGATGACGGAACGCTGACATTGACAGAGCGTGAATATGGAGAACAGATGATGTTCAATAAGAATTAAAAATGACAGCCCCTCTATATGTATGGTATAGAGGGGCATTTGTTGCTATAGGGACAAATGCGCATATGCAAGAAGAAAGACAAAAAAGAAGTTTATATATCATAAAAACGGAGGGAAAAGGATGGAAGACTACAGAAATAAAACGAAAAAAGTACAGATCGGTAATGTGTGTATCGGCGGCGGGGAGCGGATTGCGATCCAGTCTATGACGAACACGAAAACAGAAGACGTGGAAGCCTGTGTGGCGCAGATCTTAAAGCTTGAGAAAGCGGGATGCGATATTATCCGGGTGGCGGTTCCGACGATGGAGGCAGCAGAGAGTATCCGCAAGATCAAAGAACAGATACATATTCCGCTGGTGGCAGATATTCACTTTGATTATCGCCTTGCAATTGCCGCAATTGAGAACGGGGCAGATAAGATCCGTATCAATCCTGGGAATATCGGGGATGAAAAAAGAGTCCGTGCAGTGGTAGAAAAAGCAAAAGAATATAATATTCCGATCCGTGTCGGAGTGAACAGTGGTTCACTGGAGAAACATCTGGTAGAAAAATATCATGGCGTAACGGCAGAAGGTCTGGTAGAAAGTGCACTGGACAAAGTACATATGATAGAAGAGATGGGATATGACAATCTGGTAGTCAGTATCAAGTCATCGGACGTTATGATGTGCGTGAAAGCGCATGAGCTCCTGGCACCGGTATGCCCGTATCCGTTACATGTCGGCATTACAGAATCAGGAACCCTGCTGGCAGGGAATATCAAATCTTCCATCGGACTGGGACTGATCTTAAGTCAGGGGATCGGTGATACGATCCGTGTATCGCTGACCGGAGATCCGGTAGAAGAGATCAAATCCGCAAAACTGATCTTAAAGACGCTGGGACTTCGGAAAGGCGGAATCGAAGTGGTATCCTGCCCAACCTGCGGAAGAACCAAGATCGATCTGATCGGACTTGCAAATAAAGTCGAAGAAATGGTGGCCGATATTCCGCTGGATATCAAGGTGGCCGTTATGGGCTGCGTGGTCAACGGACCGGGAGAAGCAAGGGAAGCAGATATCGGAATTGCCGGCGGAATCGGAGAAGGTCTTCTGATCAAGAAAGGTGAGGTCGTGAAGAAAGTAAAAGAAGACGAATTATTGGAGACATTGAGACAGGAGTTGTTACACTGGAATGAGTAAGCCGTTTTTTGAGGTATTTCCGACATTAAAAGTAAAAGATGATATTCAGATGATGTTTCAGGGCGTAGAGGTGACGAAAGTTTCCACAAATTCTACGAGAGACTTTATCCGTGTCAGCATTTACAGCAGACATCTGATCCAGAAAAAGGATATATATGAAGTGGAGCGTATGCTGAAGCAGCAGTTATTTGCCAGAAGCCATATCCAGGTGACAGTGCGGGAGCAGTATGACCTATCGGAACAGTATACACCGGAGAATCTGATGAATGAATACTACGACAGTTTTCTGCTGGAACTGGATCAGAAGAGCGTTGTAGAGCGGAACATGCTCCAGAACGCCAGTTATGAATTTGAAAATGGTAATATTCTCTGTCTGACGCTGACGGATACGATTGTTGCACAAGGAAAAAAGGACTCCCTGTCGGAGTATCTGACGGGTGTATTTGCAGAGCGTTTTCAACGGCCGGTGGAGATACGGGTTCTGTATGAAAAGGCAAAAGACAGTAAGTTGAAATATAACGAAGCCAAATTAGAACAGGAAGTAGAGGCAATTCGTGAACAGTCTGAGGCTGTCAAGGCAAAGAAAGCACAGGAACAGAAAGAAGAGAAAAAAGAGGAAAAAAGTGCGCCAAAAAGCACTTCCGGTGGAGAAAACAGTAATAAAATCAGCGCTAAGAGTTCCAAATCATTTGGAAAAGGCAGCTATTCGTTTGTACGTAAGGCTACGGATGATCCGAATCTGATTTACGGACGAGACTTTGACGATGAGACGATCGAACTGCAGAATGTGTTAGGCGAGATGGGTGAGATCACAATCCGTGGAAAAGTCATCAGTATGGAGACCAGAGAGATCCGTAATGAGAAGACGATCATTATGTTTGCAGTTACAGATTTTACGGATTCTATTATGGTGAAAATGTTTGTGCGGAACGATCAGCTTGCGGATATTTTGGGAGATATTAAGACAGGTGCATTTTTGAAGTTAAAAGGAGTAACAACGGTAGACCGTTTTGATTCGGAACTGAATATCCAGTCGGTAGTCGGAATCAAGAAGATCAGTGATTTTACAGAGTCAAGAGTGGATACTGCACCAGAGAAACGAGTGGAACTTCACTGCCATACCAAGATGAGCGATATGGATGCGGTAACAGACGTCACAACGCTTCTAAAGCAGGCGCATGACTGGGGACATCCGGCGATGGCGGTCACGGATCATGGTGTAGTTCAGGCATTCACGGATGCAAATCATTATATTGAGTCACTGGATAAGGACGATCCGTTCAAAGTTATCTATGGTGTGGAAGGATATCTGGTAGATGATCTGACTGATGTAGCGGTAAATGAAAAAGGGCAGTCGCTGGATGACATGTATGTAGTCTTCGATCTGGAGACAACCGGATTCAGTCCAATCAAGGATAGGATCATCGAGATCGGTGCGGTAAAGGTAGAACATGGCGTGATCACAGACAAATTCAGTACATTTGTCAATCCGAAAGTACCGATCCCGTTCCAGATCACACAGCTTACCAGCATTACCGACCAGATGGTTATGGGGGCGCCGGATATTGAGACGGTTCTTCCACAATTTCATAGGAGATGCGGCACTGGTCGCACACAATGCCTCTTTTGATGTAAGTTTTATTGAACAAAACTGCAGATATCAGGATATCCAGCCGGATTTCACATCGGTGGATACGGTGTCGATGGCGCGTATCCTTCTGCCGACGTTGTCAAAGTATAAGCTGAATGTGGTGGCAAATGCACTCCATATTTCACTGGAGAACCACCACCGGGCGGTCGATGACGCCGGAGCAACTGCGGAGATATTTGTAAAATTTGTGGAAATGTTAAAGGACAGAGGCATTTATGATCTGGCGAAGCTAAACCAGTTTGGAGAGAACAATGCTGATGCTGTCCGGAAACTTCCGTCATACCATGTGATCATTCTGGCACTGAATGAAGTGGGACGTGTGAATCTGTATACCCTGATCTCAATGTCCCATCTGAAATACTATGCAAGAAGACCAAGAATTCCAAAGAGCGAACTGTCGAAATACAGAGAAGGACTTCTGGTGGGAAGTGCCTGTGAGGCGGGAGAACTTTATCAGGCGATTCTGAATGAAAAGTCGGAAGAACGAATCGCAAAGATCGTAAACTTCTATGATTATCTGGAGATCCAGCCGCTTGGCAATAACCAGTTCATGATCGAGAGCCCGAAGATTACGAAGGTACAGAACGAGGAAGACTTAAAAGAGATCAACCGGAAGATCGTGGCACTTGGCGAACGGTTCAATAAGCCGGTTGTCGGAACATGTGATGTACATTTCATGAATCCGGAGGATGAGGTATACAGAAGGATTATCATGGCAGGGAAGGGATTCGGGGATGCGGACAGTCAGCCGCCACTGTATCTTAGGACGACTGATGAGATGCTGGAGGAATTCGAATACCTGGGATCTGCAAAGGCAAGAGAGATTGTCATTGAGAACCCGGTGAAGATCGCCGGAATGGTGGAGAAGATCACACCGGTGCGTCCGGACAAGTGTCCGCCGGTCATCCCGGATTCGGATAAGATGCTGCGTGACATCTGTTATAACAAGGCGCATTCAATGTACGGGGAAGATTTGCCGGAGATTGTTACCGAGCGTCTGGAACGAGAATTGAATTCTATCATATCAAATGGATTTGCCGTTATGTACATTATTGCACAGAAACTGGTATGGAAGTCGGTGGAGGACGGATATCTGGTAGGATCCCGTGGTTCCGTAGGATCTTCCTTCGTGGCGACCATGGCTGGGATTACAGAGGTTAACCCGTTAAGTCCTCATTATTATTGTAAAAAATGTCACTACAGCGACTTTGAGTCAGAAGAAGTCAGAAAATTTGCCGGAGGCTGCGGATGGGATATGCCAGACCGGATCTGTCCGGTGTGTGGAGAAAAGCTTACAAAAGACGGTTTCGACATCCCGTTTGAGACATTCCTTGGATTTAAGGGAAATAAAGAACCGGATATCGACTTGAACTTCTCGGGAGATTATCAGAGTAATGCACACAAATATACGGAAGTCATCTTCGGCGCAGGTCAGACGTTTCGTGCCGGAACGGTTGGTACACTGGCGGATAAGACAGCGTTTGGGTATGTAAAGAATTATTACAATATGAAATCGATGAAGATAAATGTCGTAAGTGTGGTCTTTGTGCTAAACAATGTCCAGTTGGAGCAATCAGTGGTGAACTTGGAAAAGTTCAACAAAGGTACAGTCGGCGCGT
>ENA-OPSG01000745-OPSG01000745.1-human-gut-metagenome-genome-assembly--contig:-NODE-745-length-19006-cov-13.938790_pt1 | contig 19006 bp, 25 predicted proteins | sample MGYA00241454_ERZ501900 | MGnify/ENA primary metagenome ERZ501900 (study PRJEB25962, sample SAMEA2042225) | human gut metagenome | biome: human gut; feature: human-associated habitat; material: faeces... | reverse complement strand
GGAAAGCAGTCAGGATAATTGCCAGCAGTGCAGCCAGATTGCGTACCTTATTCTTTTTGAAATAGCGTTTGGATAGCTTGGTAATTACTTCGGAATTATTGTTGCCAAATAAAATGTCATTCATAGTCCCGCCCCCCTTTACTGCACGATCTTACCATCCTCGATCCGAATGATGCGGTCGGCAAGCTGGGCGATCTCACTGTTATGGGTAATCATCACGAGGGTCTGATGGAATTTCTGGCTTGTGGTTTTCAGAAGCCCCAGCACATCGGCGCTGGTCTTGCTGTCCAGATTGCCAGTCGGTTCATCAGCCAGGACGATTGCAGGCTTTGACACCAAAGCGCGGGCAATGGCTACGCGCTGCTGCTGGCCGCCGGAAAGGTTATTGGGCATATTGTTCAGCTTATCCTCCAGCCCCAGCATCTGAACGACTTCTTTCATAAACTTCTTGTCTACCTTGTTTCCGTCCAGCTCCACAGGCAGCACGATATTTTCGTAGACATTCAGCACCGGAACCAGATTGTAATTCTGGAAGATGAAGCCAATCTTTCTCCTACGGAAGATGGTAAGCTGCTCATCTTTCAATGTTGAGAGTTCACGTCCATCCACAATAACCTTGCCAGAGGTCGGCACATCCAACCCACCAATCATATTCAGCAGTGTAGATTTACCGCTGCCGGAGGTTCCTACGATGGCAACAAATTCGCCCTTTTCAATGGAGAGGGTCACACCATCCAAGGCTCTGGTAATGTTCGGTTTTGCGCCATAATATTTTTTTAGTTCAGTCGTTTGCAAAATGCTCATAAAGAACACCATCCTTTCTTTTTGATAAACCAATTGTAACGACCAAACCTCACAGAAATGTCATGAGCCACAAAAAATTTCTGCTAAATTCGGCCCCAAATGTCACGAACCTGTGACATTTCATTTTTTCGGGGCGTGCCTGCTCTACTTTCGGAGCAGGAAAACAGAAAAGGTTGAGCCTTTCCCAACTTCCGATACCACCCAGATATAACCGCCCTGCAAGGTCACAATCTCACGAGCCAGATACAGGCCAATCCCAATACCGTCCACATCATGCACCGCATCTTCCCGGTAAAACCGCTTGAAAATCGTTCCCTGGTGCTGCTCTGAAATGCCAATGCCGGTGTCGGCAATGTCGATCTTCACATACATTTCCCAGCCTTCCACCGACACATGGATCTGCCCGCCTGCCGGGGTGTACTTCACTGCGTTATCCAGAATGTTAAACAGGGCTTCGCTTGTCCATTTTCTATCATGGCGTGCATCCAAATGCTCCGGGCATTCCACCTGCACATCTATTTGTTTCTTTTCGGCATTGAGCAAAATCCCGCCCAGGGCAGCGGCAAGGGTATCATAAACCGGCTGCTGTTTTTGCTCCAGTGAAATGACTCCTGTTTCCAGGCGGGAGGTTTTAATCATGGCTTGCATGAGGAAGTCCAGCTTATCAAGCTGGCTGGCCTGGGCTGTCAGAAATTCCTTTTGCTTCTGCGGGGGAACCTCGTTTTCAAGCAGCGTGTTGTTGATCATCTTCAAGTTGGCAATCGGGGTCTTGACCTGATGGGAGATGTCAGAAATCAGCTCTTGCAGGTCAGCCCGTTCCTTTGCGATGCTGTTTTTATTTTCCTGCATGACCTCGTACAGTCGCCCCAGCCGGTAGTTGATTTTATAGAACAGGTTTTCTTCTTCAACCGTCTGCTTGGGCTGCATATTTTCGGAGAGCATATCATCCATCTGACCACAAAAGGCATCGGAGAACCGGACCAGCTTCCGACGAATCAGCGCCACAAAGCAGATGACGCAGAGCAGCACAAAAAGACTGAACAGGAACACACACCGGACAGCGGTTATATTCTGGGTCAGCAGATGAACAGCGGTGCAGACTGCACCAACCGCCAGCAGCAAAAGCGTTCCCAAAAGGACGCAGGCTTTGTTGATGGAGAGTTTTCGCATATTCATTTCGATGCCCCTCCGATCCACATATAGCCCATACCGTACACCGTCTTGATGTACTGGCGTCCATCCGTTTCAATTTTATTCCGCACCCGGCTGATGGCCGCAGTCAGGGCGTGTTCATCCACAAAGTTCCCATCGGCATCCCACAGCTTTTCAAGCAGCACCTGCCTGGTCAAAACATTCTGCGGATTTTTGGTCAGGATTTTCAACAGCCGGTATTCCAACGGAGTGAACACCAGCGCCTTACCGGACAGAGAAGCAGTCATCTCCGAGAAATTGATGGATAGTGCGCTATCCTCATAACAATCCCCGCCGCCAGATTGTTTTGCCAGCCGCCCCAGCACCACGGACAGCTTTTTTTGAAAGACGCTCATAGGAAATGGCTTGGTCACATAGTCCTCTGCGCCCAACTCATATCCTTTGAGCATATCGCTCTCCATATCATTTGCGGTCAGGAAGATCACCGCCGTATCCGGCCGGCGCTCTTTTACCTCCCGGCAGAAATCAAAGCCATTCCCATCTGGCAGGTTTACATCCAGCACGATCAGGTCATAATCCTGCTTAGTCAGAAAGTTGCTAGCTGCTGATTTTGTCAATACAGAGTCCACGACATAGCCCGCAGTATACAGGTTATAGCACAAAGTATTATTCAAAAGCCGGTCATCCTCGACTACTAAAATTCGCAATTGTATCACACTCCTTCATTCTTAGTGTAGCATCCAAATGTCACAGAAATCTCACGAGAGGATTATTTTTTTGTATTTTTGAAACGACGGTCTGCCGGTTTCTCCGCATCCTTGGGAATCAGCCAAATGGTAGCCATCTTCACAGCACCGGGGATACGCCCACCGGCACACAGATAATTGATCTGCCTTGGGGTAACACCCCATTTTTCACTTGCTTCTTTCAGCGTCATATAATCCATATAGTTTCCCTCCAATATGGTTTATTATATTTCCTTTGCTCGAAGAATACAAGCTTGCAAATAGGGCGCAAAGCCCTGTGCCAGAAGCACTATGTGGCCTTGCGCCCTTTGTTATTCTATCCTAAAAATACTTTGCCAGCTGCTTCAGACCGCGCCGGATGCTGTCACGGACACGGCTTGGGTCTACACCCTCCGCCGTGGCGATCTCACTCACGCGCATACCCCGGTAATACCGGGCATAAATCCGCTTGGCCTGCTTCTCCGGCAGAGCCATCACGGCGGCATAGAGCTGCTCCCGCAGCTGCTTTTCCTCCAGGAGCATTTCTGGGGTCTGGGGCTTCATCAGGATTGCATTTTCGATGCCGTTGTCACAATCCAGGGAATACTGCGCCTTATAGCGATACATCCTCCGGTCATAGGCAGCTTCTGCACGCTCAGCGGCACGGATTGTCTCCAGCACAGCTTCTGTTACTTCTACAAAGTGATCGGTTTTATAAACATCGGGATATAAGTCCCTGAGATTGATTTTCTTCATTATGTACCTCCATTTCGATTCACGGGCGATTGACGAGTGAATCGAAAGGAGGTGGGGATCGGCAGCGACATACTTCGGGAGCTTTCCCGAAAAATCGGCAATAAAAAGCGCCAGCTCCCTGTAATGGGAAACTGGCGAGATAAAAACACCTATTATTCTGCTGATTTAGACGGAATGATAATGCTGATTGGTAATCATACTTACCCGAAGGAGGAGCAAGGCTTTTTTTAATTGATGCAGTTCACGGGTGCTATGAATAACTAAAATTGACATGGCGGCTCCCTCCTAAAGCCGCCTTGCCAAAACACGGTGCAGGGGTCGTCGAAGCAAAAAGAAACGGCGGCCTTGGTTTCTCAAAACCGCCGCTTGGGATATGTGGAATGAGCGCACAAAATCAACCTGCCCGGCAACGTTTTTTTTCTTTCCCCGTCGGGCGGGGCAGGCTGTCGTTGTTTATTGGATAAAAAAGAAGCCGATAACCACAAGGGTTTAGACCTTGTGTGTTATCGGCTCTGCGTCTGTGCGTCTGGCTCTATATTATTATAATTTCTGCAAAACAATAGAAATAAAATTCAAATACTTTCCTCCGCCAGCTTCCATAGCTTTTCTGTCACTAACTGCATACTGATTTTCTTGTTTTAGCCAATCATTCCACACTTCCTCATTGCTTTCCATTTCAGAGATTGCAATCAATTTTCCCCCTTGGCAATAGCTGATTATATTTTTCCAATAAGCAATATCGTGCATATAGTCGAGTTGTTCTGGTGTCCATGAAAGGAGTAGCTCTGATGGTAAATCATTATGGCAATCTTTCTTCATACCAGGAATAGCTATGTAAATATAACCTCCGCTCTTTATATAAGGAAGTAATTTTTTATCAAGAAATTCCGGGTCACGCCCAAAATAATTGTAAGAATCTGTGCTAATAATTGCGTCAAAAAACTCTTTTTCAAAGGGAAGATTTGTCGCATCTGCTTTAACTGGCGTAATCTGCTGATCTGACAATCCCATTTTACTAAAAAATTTTTGATTATCTGCCGGATCACTCCACAAATCTGTGGCATAAACAATAAAGCCATATTCTTTTACAAGAAATATGGAAGTTAAACCTTGACCGCTGCCAAGATCACATACTACTGAACCGCTTGGAATTTTACAATCTAATAGGAGTTCCTCTTCCAGTTTTATAGGATTTGGCCCCATTATTTTTGCTTGCAATTCAGCTGAATTATATTTTTGGCTACGGATATATTTCATTTTTGTTCTCCTCCTTAACGGTTACTTTCATTTTTTCTGCACTAATAAGTGTTTCACGCTTACACTTGGGACAAAACAGAGGATAATTTTCCAAAATTGTGTCCTCTCGTATTTTTAATCGTGTTTTATTTCTGCATATAGGACATAAAACCCATTCAAATTTCATGCTACACATCCTCATATTGTATTGTGCTCTATAAAACGCTCAATGTATGCTACTAACTTATTTTCCGCTTTTACATTATCACTATCTTCATTATGCATATTGATAAAAAGAAAAAGCGGAGAAAAAAATTCAATTGCAAGTTGGTATGGATCATTTTCTTTTAAGACTTTGGAACTAATCATTTCACGAAAAATGTTCTCCAAATATAGCACAGGCCCACCTACTAAACAGTCTTGAAACAACTTGCTTAGCTCAAAATTTCTATATTGTTCTAAAGTTAGCATTTTGCGATAGTTAGAGGCAAACTCGTCCTGTGTCCAAAATCTGTATTGAGAAAGAGCAAAATCCTTGAGATTTCCTAAATCAATTTTCGTGTATTGATCTGGGGTATTTTCAAACGTGTTATCTGGCACACTATATTTTCGGGCCAATTCGTTATCTAATTGAAACATACGCTCCACGATACTATCAAAAATGTCTCTTTTGTTTTTGTAGTGCTTGTATAATGCTCCTTTAGTAATACCCAATTCTCCCGCAATTTTGCTAACAGAAACGGCTTCATATCCATCTTTAGCAAATAGGCGTAATGCAACTATTAAAATATTTTCCTTTGTATCAATCATTTAACTCACCTCTGCTCAGTAAACGGTCGTTTACCATATATCTATATTATAGTGAACGAGCGTTTACTTGTCAAGCGATAATCCAGAAAGAGTAATAGGATGGCATTGAACTTGTCATTTTTCTTTCTATTTTGACTTGTTGATCACGGTATATCGTAGAAGTGCATAGAGGACCTTTGAAAATGAAAAATGTACCGAACTACTACCATAAAACAACTCTTGTGTGTTATCGGATTTATGTCTATGCGGTTGGCTCTATGGATAACTGATATATTGAATTACTTTGCATTCCATTTCTTGCAGAAAACAATCCTGTAACTATGCTGTCAAAATAAGAATCGGTATAATCATACTGATAAACCAGAATGATAAGGTTATTCCTTGAATTTAACCGGAACGATACAATATTATTGAGGTGAACGATAATGCCGATTGATGATTTGACCGCTTTGGGGCAAAAAATGCGGGAAGCCCGAAAGAAAAAAGACCTAACACAGCAGGAGCTTTCTGATCTGAGCCATGTATCAGTAAAACAGATTGCCAACATCGAAAAAGGAAAGATGAATCCATCTTATTTGATTTTGAAGGCATTGGCCATAGAATAGGCGTTTTCAATCCAACATAACCATTTAGAGCGGCCATAACCGCAATCACGATGGTGATTATTACAAAAGCACCTAAAAACCTTGCCTTTACCAACTCAACGGTTTTTCCTTTCCCCGTTAGGAGGTGCAGGATGGTTTTAGGTTTAGTATGCAGAAATATCTCCCTTAAAAAATCAGCATAATCAGACCTATTAAACGGCACAATAAGGTTATTCATTTGTGTGAATCAGCACGATACAATATATTTGAGGTGAATGATTATGCCGATTGATGATTTGACTGCTTTAGGGCAAAAAATGCGAGAAGCCCGAAAGAAAAAAGACCTGACACAGCAGGAACTTTCTGATCTGAGCCATGTATCTGTAAAACAGATTGCCAACATCGAAAAAGGAAAGATGAATCCATCTTACTTGATTTTGAAGGCATTGGCCAAGGTTCTGCCGATCTCTCTGGACAGTCTGATCAATCCAGATATTTCTCCAGAAGATGAGGGGTCCAATCAGATGAAGATGCTTTATTGCAGTTGTCCGTCAGAAATGCGTGAAACCCTCTTGCACCATACGCAGGAGACCGCGAAAGAACTAACAGAACTATCCGAGAAATTTGAAACGAATTGAGCCGGTGAGTGAAATTTGACTGTTTCCTCACTGGCTCCTTTCATTTCCGGGAAAAAGAGGCGACAGTATTTGCCAGTTCTTCCGTTGAAATTTCTTTTGTCAGGTGTTCCTCGATAAAAGCCAGGGATTGTTCGATTGCTTCATATGTGTACATTGCGGCACCTCCTATATTTGATGTTCAAATTATATCATTTTATTTTTTGCCGGGCTTTTCACGCAATGCGCTTTTTGATTAGGAAAATGCAGTTCGTAATAAAGGAACAGGCGCTTTGTCAACAACCCCACTTCGTCCAGAAGTAACCTTAATCAATTTGATGCTTTTTTGTTTCTAAAGAGATAAGAGGAAAAAATAACGCAAAGTACAATAAGGATGACCCATACAATTACACAAACAATCTTTTTCTCTACCAGTAAACCAAAAATATTATAGAAATCAGGCATACTAAAAAGGCGATCTATCACTTATGTAAACACGATCTGAATATGCCTTAACCTCTGGTGTGTCATCCTCGCAGGCAGCTAAACTGAACAATAATGTGGAAGCAACTATCAGAACAAGCGCGCTTTTTTGGCAAAAAATTTCATTGTATTTCCTCCTGTTTTAGTGTCCTACTTATATTAATGCGATTTTTTCAAAAAGGACTTAGAATACCAGAAAGATTTTTGAAAGTTTTTTGAAAGTAGTTATAGTGCGTAAAACACGAAACGGCAAGCAGGGCAAATTTAGACACACTTGCTATTTTTGGTGAACTCCCCATGCCGAGGGACAGCCCCGGCGCTTTGTAGCCTTTTCTGCCGGCTCCGCCTTTTTATCCTGTGCGGGGGATTTCCCCACTTTTCGGTCTAAGCCAGCGGAGCAGGCCGGGCTGGGGCATCCTTGCCCATACCGGGGATCACGAGCTGTTCCGGCTGGGGTGCTGGGATTTATCCATCACCTCAATGTAATCATCTTTTGTCATTCCATATAAATAATAATCACAGTATGTGTTTACCATTTTACCCTCACGGATAAGTCCCTCACGCTTGAATCCTGCTTTTTCCAAAGTCTTATACGATGCAATATTTTGTACATGAACATCAGCCCAAAGACGCTGCAATTCTGTTTCTTCAAAGCAGAAGATAGCTACTCTCGCCAGCGCTTCTGTCATAAGTCGGTTGCCTTGATAGGCAGGAGAAAGGCGAAATGCTACTTTTGCCATGCGGTCATTTTCAATGAGATATACCCACATATCCCCGATGACTTTATAATCTTGTTTGTGAACAATACCCCAATGAAAACTTTTTGTAGGTTTCTCCGGCTTTTGAAAAAGCAATTCCGGGTTTAAGTCACTTTTCCCGGGGCGTTTTCCCCAATACTGATAAATGGAACTGTCACCCAACCATTCTTTCAAATCTGAAACATCTTCTTTTCGCAGAGGGCGTAGGATAAGTTGATTCGTTTCAAGAACAGGCTTATTCTGCGTATAATCCTGTAATTTCATAAGCCACCCCCTCTTAAAATTTGAACACCTGTCCCCAATCAAAATAGCCGGACGCTTCTGTGCTTTTCGGCCATTCGCTGCACCATACGGGAACACCGGGCGTTTCAACTCTGTCAAAACTTGGTGTGTAGGGCTTGATGTCAAGTACGGGCGTATTGTCATTTGCGTCAATGAATGTAACACGAATCATGCCGTTGGTGAAATCAATGTTAATAATTTCGGACGCTGTTAGTGCAATAGGGTTCGGACGTGCAGGAGATCGTGTCGCAAATACACCCATGACTTCGGGTGCGCCTTTATAGGGCTGTTCTGTCTGCAATTCATTCCGGTCTGCGTCGTTGTCGCAATCGCTGAACCACCAAAAGACATTGATGTGGCTGAAGCCCTCTAAGGCTTGCAGTCCGGGAATGTAATCCGGCTCTAACTGAATAAATGTGCCATTTTCATTATTTTTTACTTTGCCAATAGCTTTTAATTGATAGGTCATATTTTTCCTCCTTGCTTTTGTTGGTAAAACCAGTATAAGACCTCACATCATGTGAGATGCAATAGGGAAAAACAAAAAATGCCCTGCATTTTTAGCAGGACATTTCAAAGTCTATACAATCATGCATGTTCCAGCGGTATTTGAAGCTCAATCAAATATTTTTCAGGGTTATTCTCATTCCACGGACCTCTATGCACAATCTGACGCATCGGGTTAGACATTTTGTATTCGTTGTTTGTCTGCAACCATTCGGCAAAGGCAAGGTAGGCGCCTTTTATATTTGCAAAATCGCCATAGACCATTGTGCAAGCCATATACGGGACTGGTTCTGTCATGTGGAAACAAAATGGCTCTTTTGCCTTTCCCATTTTCTTTACCGGAGCGCATAGCTCAATATCAACATCTGTTTCTCGAAATTCTGTATCGTGATAAATGGAAAGTGTATTGCCCATTATTTCGATTTTTTGCGCTTCTGTAAAAGTAGAAAGTTCTTTCCATAAGTCGCCCTCGGAATAGTAATTCGGTACAATTTTCCGCAAGGATAGCACCTGATACGCCGGAATTGACTTAACGGATATGTTATAGTGCAGTTCTCCTTTACCACCCTGTATTTCACTTTTTGTAAGTTCGATCTTCCGCAGCTTTTCTCGTTCGGCCTGTATTGTATTTTCTATCTCTATGCGTTTTTTGTCGAGCTGCGCAAGAAGTGATTGCTCGTCCATCGTCAAGGCAAGCGCAATTTCCGAAACATTCAGTCCACTATCCCGCAGATACAGAATTTTATTTAGACGCGGTATTTGCTTTACTGAATACAGTCGGTGTCCTGTCCACTTGTCAACCTCTGCTGGTGTCAGAAGTCCTACCTCGTCATAGTAGCGAAGCATACGAATAGATACCTGCGCCAGCTTTGAAAATTCTCCTATCCTAAACATCGTTTCACCACCTACTCCAACTATATTTGTATTTTTATCTCACTCCAGCTTTTATGTTACTTGCTGCATCCTTATTATACCGCCTTTCTTTCAGTCTATCAATGTCGTTGCGTGGTGCAAGAACTTCTTCTGAGGTTCCACTAAATATGACGGTATAGCGTTTTAGAATTTACTTTTATTCTTTTACAATTCATTGATTGTTGCAGTAATCGACATATTACGAATCCGCTTCACCGGAGTATACACAGCTGCGATTGCCGCAATCGAAACAAACAAAAGAATGATGCCCAAAGAGGTAATTGGAAGCTGCCATACCGCAGATGGAAAATGTCCTGCAATAAGGAAATCATACAGTAGCTTGCTAAGTGGCAAACCAATAGCACAACCAACAACACACCCCAAAACAGCATAAGTGAATGCTTCGCAAGCAATCATTTTTGTCATTTGTCTTTCATCCATCCCTGTTTTTTGAACGCAAAAGAAAGCCCGTTAATCAGGCCCAAATCATCTTCAAGAAGTAATATATTATTCATACTTTTGCTCCTTTCCTTGTTTTGTCCGACCATCAATCGGCTTCTCCACAGTTTTTGGAATAAGCCACATGTTCCCCATTTTTATAGCTCCATCAATGCGATTTGCGGTACAATATTGTAAAACTCGCCTATCAGATATGCCCCATTTAGCGGCGGCATCTTTTGTCGTGATATAATCCATAGTAACACCTCCGCTATATATTATACTTCGTTTCTCCGAAGAAAACAAATCTGCAAGCAATGCTTGTGGCTATCCAGATAGCCACAAACCGCTTGTTGAGGGCAGCGCCCCCAAGCCCCTTTGAACACAGAATTTCATTCTGTGGCTGCGCGTTCTGCGAACGCTTTGTACCGGAACCAGCTTACCGCTGGTTATGGTCTTTTTCTTTTTCAGCATCTTGTTCCATCTCCATATTCAATAGACGATCCACATTGGCTTTGGCAGTCAAAAGTTCCCGCATTTCTTCACGAGAATGCCGGTACTCGGCATAATCTTTTTTCTTCTGCTCCAGCAGTGCGGCATACTCGGCCTGCAACTCTTTGACCTTGGGCAGCTTCTTAATTCCCATATCATCAAAAGCGTTCTTCGCCGCCTGATGGAGCAAGACATCAGCCTCATGTTCTTCCCGGAACTTTCGTGAGTAGCCGGCCTTGCGATAGGCGATGTAGACCTCACGGGTCTTGGCATAATTTACGATGTGGGTACGCAGGACAGCAATCTCCGCCATGCGCTTCTCTGCCGCCTTGATCTGCTCCGACAATCCCTTATGATGCGCCGTAGCCGCTGCCGCTTTTTCCTCCAGCACAGCATACTCCAACAGCTTATGCTCGGTGAGATAGTTCACCGTCTGCGCCATTTGCTTCAGATTAAAAATCTTAGCCCAGCGCTCATAACCAGCACCTTTGCCAGCCTGCAACTTTGCTTGGATGTCCACCAGCAGATTGACCTTGGGCGGCTCTGTTTGGACGGTCGGTTTCTTCCTTGGGGTATGTTCCTTTTTTCCAGCCAATACTGCTCGGATTTCATCTTCGCTATACCCTTGCCCCAGTCTTTCATCCATACGGGCTACATTCTTCCAGCCGGGGGCTTTGAGCCGGATCGTATTCCCACGCCGGGACACTTCACAGCCCATCTCGGCAAGCATTTTCAGCAGTTCATCGAAGTCCACTGGTTTCTGTTCCAACGCCTGGTCGATCATCACCCGCAGCAGCTCCCGATGAGAAGGCTTTGCCTGATCTCCCAACCACTTGTTGTAGCTTTTCCCATGTGGCTTTGGATTCTCCACAATGGACAATCCATTCTCAATGCAGATGGTATCGCTCAGCTGGCGAACCGCCTTGGTGCTGCCCCAAAAATTGCGGAACTTCCGGTTACGCTCCGTATTTACTGCCGACCAGATGATATGATTGTGGACATGGGATCTATCTATATGGGTACACACCACAAAGGCATGATTGCCTTTGGTGAAACGCTTGGCAAATTCCACGCCCAAACGGTTCGCTTCCTCTGGGGTGATCTCGCCGGGAGGGAAAGACTGCCGGACATGGTAGGCAATCACATCGTCTGCTCCACGCACTCGTCCGGTGGCAGCGATGTACTGCTGCTTTGCCAGTAGAAACTCGGCATCGGCTGTCCGGCTGTCACATTCATGTCCTGTGATAAGTCTGCCGTTGTCGGTCTTTTGAGGGTTCGCCACATAGTCAATAATATCGCTGATAGCTTGGCCCTCGGTGCGGCCCTTGCCAACATGAAGCGGCATAATACGGGTTGTTGCCATAGGTCAGACCTCCTTTCCAAAAGAAAGCGGCCTGCCGAAGCAGACCGTTAAAAATTTTTATTGCATCATTTTTTGATATAGGGAACGAATCGCACCCATAGTTACATTCCATTCCAGATCAGACGCATAAGAAAACTTCTTACGATATGCCTCCCAAAGTTTTTGCATAACCGGACTATCTTCCACTTCATCAAAAACCTCCCCGGCTTGAGGAAGTTTCTGCTCTGATCCCCGTTTATGAGCAGTTGCCTGAAGCGCATCATGTAAAACCTCCGGGTTCAGCGTGGTCCCGTGCAGCTGTTCCAAAATATAAATATCGTAAAAGTCTCTCATACGGGTGTTGGTGGTCGCTCTGGTAATGATGGTTTCCAGCTTTTCTGCAAGTACCGTTTCCAGATTATATGCCCAAATATCAATCGAACGATCTTCCAGCATGAGTTTGAAGCTATACCGGACTTCTCTGGGCGTAATGGCATCACCCGTAGAAATGTCGATTTTCAAAGGTGTTACAACTCCGTCAAAGATTGTTGCCATGCTGACACGAATCCCCGGATACTCCGCTTCATCCATAATCTCTGAAATGCTTTTCAGCTGAAACTCAACACCATCATCAATCGGAACAGTTACGATTGCGGAAATCAAAGTTTCAATGTCCTCTACATTAACATTGGCACCCTTTATGGTTGCGTCCAAATCCATCGTAGACCGTGCATCCAGGCCCACCATAGCCGCTACCAGCATCCCGCCCTTTAAGATAAACTTATCCCGATAATCCGACAGAGAAATGCGCTCCAAAAAACGCTCCATCATATAGTTCCTCATTAAAATCTGTGCGTCTGCGGATTTTTCTCTGGAAAGGTTACGGATCAAATCTTTCAGCTGTCTCGCTGTCTTTATCATAATAGCACCTCCAAATACTGTCTTAAATTTTTCTCTACCCTGAACAATGCGGCATATTGCATCAATGTTCTTAAATCTTTATCCTTCCTGCGAACATACGCTTTCAGCGCCCCCTGAAAGGTCTGAATTTCAATGCTGCTCCGGCTCCGAAGGAGGTCGCAGATCGTGCGTTCCATATCATAAACCGGAACGGTATGCCCAAAGGGTGTCTGACCGTTGGCCAGCCCTACATCAAAAAGCTCCGGTTTAATCGTGTAAACAGAAAGCCCCTCCGCTTTTAATCGCGTTGGACTGTAACCACGCCGCACCGTAACAGAATAGGGGGAGGGTTCCCGGTCTGTCAGATCATGAAAAAACAAGGCTGATTCATGGGAAAACACTGCCTGACTGCACCGGAGATGCAAAAGAAACATGGCATCTACCCAGGCATCTTCGGAAACATAAATCCCGTGGGCGGCCTGTTCCAATTTTCGTTCTTTGACATATTCATAAAAAATGGGTTTTACAATTCCTCTGGCAACCACCTGAGAAGTTTGCAACATCCCATCCTGTTCTGCCAGTAGCTCATCCAGCTGTGCAAACCGCTCCATTTTTGTCATGCCCGTCACTTCCTTTCGTGCTACCATTATACATGAATGTGGCACAAAAGTAAATACGCAAAAAACTCTATCTATTTGAACGCTCTCATGGTGTTGTTTAACGAAACACCCGATCCTGAATCGCAAATTTCAATCCCTGTACTTTGCCCAGCAGCCAGAACGCCATCCTCGGCAGTCCAAATGGGCTGATTAAAAATGCCATAAACATCAGGATAATCCCATTAACCGGGGAATAGGCAATCAGCACCGCCACACCCAGCGCAGCAATCACCATACTGACGATTCCCAGCGCTATCCCTGAAACATAAACGATTCCCACACAAAGCCAGATAAAAATTGTCAGCATCAAAATCACCGGAGCCATCAGGATTTTTAACAGCAATTTCAAAATAAACCATAATGCCCTCATTCGGATGCCTCCTCCCATCGTTCCCTCATCTGCTGACAGAGAATCTCTATCTGTTTTGTATCTTCTTCCGTAACCTCCCGGCAGCCCTTTGTCAGCCGGAGTTCCTCATAACTGTGATAATCGGACAACAGAATCTCAAACAATTCCTCCGGTGTCCGGCTGAGAATCCCATCTGCACAGTACACGGAATTTTCGTTCCAGGTTACACGAAGATAACCCCGCCTGCATTTCAAAACTTCTATCTCCGGGTCGCAGGCCAGATACTCCCGAAAGATTTCCAATACCTTTTCAACGCTCTGCATCTATCTCAGCTCCTTTCCGTTTTTTCTGTTCCTATTATCCGGCATGGACCGGTAAAAGGCAAGAATGCCAAAAAAGAAAAAGCGGAGGGAGGTGCGGCAAAGAAACGCCGTTCCTCCCTCCGCAAATGGGGCATAGTTTCCTGTTATACAAGTTTGGAAAGCTGGGTCAGTATTTCCCTCACGCCCTCCCAAAGCTGTTCCTGTCGCTGGGATATATCCTCCAAATCGGCATCATAAACCCGCCCAGTCTCATGCACTTTACGGGTCAGTTGGTTTAAGTTGTTACTGCTCCGCCGCATCAGGGAGACCAACTCCTTCAGCTCCGGCAGTTCCAGCTGCACTACATAGCCATCCAGCGCAATTTTCCGCAGATAGGCTTCCCGATTGTTTGTCCCAAGCTGGGCCATTTTCTGCTCAATCAGTTCCAGTTCCTGCTGGGAAACCCGGAAATTCAGCTGGACCTCCCGCTTGCGCTTTGCGGCGCTCATCGTTCCGGTTCCTGCTTCTTTGGGGCGGCAGGCTTATGGGCAGGCGGTTCCTGTTTGAGTTTTTCCAGAACAGAGCCTTTCTCCGGTACTTGCAGAACCTTGCGGGCCTGCTTTATAAACAGATCCGTCAAGCCGGGATTGACTTTATCCACCACCAGATAGGCGCTGTGCCGGGAAGTGTCATTGTCCTCTGGCATGGGAATGGTCTTTGCCCAGGCTTTGTTGTCGCGGGAAATCCGCCCGTCCCCATCTTTATGCTGAATGGTGTTGGCAAGAATAAACTGCACACGCTCCGGTCCGAATTGCTCTAATACTTCTTTGACCGCAGCATCCGTATTCAGCCGGTTATCCCCATAATGGCGGCTGATTGCCTGCTCAATGGCTTCTTTACATGAAACATTGAGCTGATAGGACGCATGATATTGAGCCATCTCCCCATGTTCAGACGCATAGGCGGCAGAATGAGGGTAAAGCGGAGCGGCTCTCTGTTCTTCTTTGGCCTTGCACATATCATCGGCCCGGTTCTCAATGCTGTCCCGGATCACATCCATATAACCGGTCTCCAGCTTTTCAAAATAGCGGTACACATCCGCCAGCGGGGAGGGAGAATCCAGCAGCGCCTGGGCCTGGGCATCCGTCAGCTCCAGTTCCTCCATCGCCATTACAATGTCCTCCCGGACAGTGTACTCATAGGCATGGTTTAGGACTTCCTCCGGGGGCTGGCTTTTCAGCCAGTCCCGGAACTTGTCCTGCTCGGCAGCCATTTTCTCATAAAGGGCTGTGTTCAGATCGTTGGTATCCATATTATCGCACCTCCTGTTCATGTTGTCTTGGTTTCTTCTCCTGATTACGGGGCGGAACCGGCTGCCGCAGGCTCTCCAGCACCGAGGGCCGTGTACTCTTGGCGATGGCGGCTTCCGGCTGGGTATGCCCTTTGCTGTCGATATTGAGCAGTGTATCCAGTTCCACCAGACGGGCATTTTTGCTTCTCAGTTCTTCCTCATAAGGAAATGTTTTGCCCACTTCCTCTTTTGCGGCGGCCTGCTGCTGGTAAAGATTGTCCAGCTGGGCTTTTGCCGCCTCCAGACGCTGGGGCATCTGAGAAAGGGCATTGTCGATACGGGTAAGATTGCCGCGCGGGTCTGTACCGAGCGTTGCCCGATGGGTCATCTGGCCTTTCAGCAGGAGCGTATATTCCTGTTTCCATGCAGAAAACTCCACAGACATAGCAAAGCCCCGGTAGCTGCCAAGCGGCACCGGGTCAGAGGATTTGACCTCCTTGCAGGCATCCAAAAGGGCGGCTCCGGCATTTTCTTTGTCGGTCAGAAGATCGCCCCGGACCTCCATGCCGGAAAAACCGTCCTCCGGGTGCGGATGGGCGGCCAGCGTTTCCAGATCCGCTTCAAATCCTTTGATAAAGCCTTTGTTTTTTTCGATTTCCTCCGGGAAGTATTTGAGCAGCTGGTCCTCCAACCGATACTGCTTGCTCTGGTGGTCGGCTTTCATCAGTTTGAGCTTTGACACCTCTACATCCAAGTCCATACGCTCCTTGATACGAGGATCTCCGGCGCACAACGCCTTGATCTCGGCAAAAGAAAGCGCCGTTTCGTCCACATCATCACAGCTTCTCACTGGCGATTTGGATGTCATAATCTGACTGATAAATTTCTGCTTGTTCTCCACAGTCTGCCAAAGGTACGCATCAAAGGTTCCTTCTGTAACATAGCGGTAAACATGGACAAGGGGATTGCTATTGCCCTGGCGCTCAATACGCCCTTTTCTTTGGGCAAGGTCTCCAGGCCGCCACGGACAATCCAAATCGTGGAGTGCCACAAGACGATCCTGGACATTGGTGCCTGCGCCCATCTTGGCGGTACTGCCTAAAAGCACACGCACCTGGCCGGTGCGGACTTTTGAAAAAAGTTCTTTCTTTCGGACTTCGGTATTGGCCTCATGGATAAAAGCGATCTGATCGGCGGGCATCCCTTGAGCGATCAGTTTTTGCCTGATGTCATCATAGACCGTAAAGGCAGGTTCCTGTTCCGGCAGCGGCACCGCTTCTTCCAAAGCATGAAGCAGGGGATTATCCAGCGTTTTCGCCGCCTTGCTCGCAGTCCGGGTCTGGGGTGTGGAAATGTCGCAGAATACCAGCTGGGTCAGTTTTTCGGCATCTCCATCGCGCCAGATCTGCATAATGTTCTCCACACATTGATTGACCTTTGTGCCGGATTCGTCCGGCAGCATCTGGTTGATAATCCTCTGATCCAGCCCCAGCTTGCGGCCATCCGAAGTAATTTTTAGCATATTGTCTACGGAGGGGTCCACCGTTCCGCTGTGTACCTTCGATGCACGCTCCGAAAGGGCCTTGACCATTTCCTGCTGATGTCCGGTGGGCTGTGCCACGATATTGTGATACTCCACTTCCGGGGTAGGGAGGTTCAGCTGATCGGCAGTTTTAATATCTGCGACCTCCTTAAAGAGATTCATCAGCTCAGGCAGGTTGAAGAACTTAGAAAATCTTGTCCTTGCCCGGTAGCCGGTTCCCTCCGGTGCCAGCTCCAGCGCTGTCACGGTTTCTCCAAAACGGCTCGCCCAGCAATCAAAGTGGGTCATGTTCAGTTCTTGCAGCCGTTCATACTGAAGGTAACGCTGCATGGTATAAAGTTCGGTCATGGAATTGCTCACTGGTGTGCCGGTGGCAAAAATAACGCCACGGTTTCCGGTGATTTCATCCATGTAACGGCACTTGGCAAACATATCGGAAGATTTCTGAGCATCCGATGTGGATAAGCCTGCCACATTCCGCATTTTGGTGTATAAAAACAGGTTCTTGTAGTTGTGCGCTTCGTCCACAAACAACCGGTCCACCCCCAGCTGCTCAAAGGTCACAACATCATCCTTTCGCCCCTCGGCTTGCAGTTTTTCCAGTCTGGCCTCCATGGATTTCCTCGTGCGTTCCAGCTGCTTGACGGTAAAACGCTCGCCGCCGCTGGCTTCCACTTCTGCGATTCCCTCGGTAATCTCGTCAATCTGTTCATAGAGAAGCCGTTCCTGCCGCTCCTGGCTGATGGGAATACGCTCAAACTGACTGTGGCCGATAATGATGGCATCATAATCGCCGGTGGCAATCCGGGCGCAGAACTTCTTGCGGTTGTGGGTCTCAAAATCCTTTTTGGTGGTGACAAGGATATTGGCAGACGGGTAGAGCCGCAAAAACTCAGACGCCCACTGCTCGGTCAGGTGATTCGGGACCACAAAGAGGGATTTCTGGCATAGTCCCAGCCGTTTGGCCTCCATTGCGGCTGCCACCATTTCAAAGGTTTTGCCCGCCCCTACTTCGTGTGCCAACAGGGTGTTTCCACCATACAGCACATGGGCAATGGCGTTTTTCTGATGTTCCCGCAGGGTAATGGCTGGATTCATGCCGCCAAAAGTGATATGGCTTCCATCATACTCACGGGGCCGGGTGGAATTCATTTCTTCGTTGTACTGGCGCACCAATGTCTGGCGGCGCTCCGGGTCTTTCCAGAGCCAGTCTTTGAACGCATCCCGGATAGCCTGCTGCTTTTGTGCGGCCAGCATGGTTTCTTTGGCATTGAGGACTCGGCGCTCCTTGCCATCCACATCCTCCACGGTATCGTAGATCCGCACATCCCGTAGGTTTAAGGAATCCTCCAAAATCTTATAGGCGTTGGCACGGCTTGTTCCGAAAGTGGTGTAGGCAGCCACATCGTTATAAGATACTGCATTTTTTCCTGTGATCTGCCATTCAGCGGTAAAGGACGAGTAATTGACCTCAATGTTTCTCTGGAGATAATATGGGGTGTTAAAGGTTTCGTACATAAACTGCTGGATATATTCTTTGTTAATCCATGTAGCGCCCAGGCGCACCTCGATTTCTGAAGCGTCCAGCTCTTTAGGCTGGGCGGCGGTGAGGGCTTCCACATTGACCGCATAAGCCGGGTCCTGCTCTGCCGCCCGCTGTGCCTGCCGCAGCTTCCGGCGCACATTGCCGGAAAGGTATTCATCCGCAGTTACATAATGGGGTGTCCCGTCTTTTTCCAGCTGCCCCGGTACACGGAAAATCACACCCTGCAATTCCGCAGACAGTTCTTCCTCCGTTTTGCCTGTGAGCTGCCCCATGTAAGCCATATCCACGCAGGCTTTTTCCGAAATCGACACCGCCAATGCTTCGCTTGCCGTATCCACCGCCGCCACCGCCTGATGGGGCTTGATGGTCCGTTTGGTGAATATATCCGCCTTGCGTTCCAGCCTGCCATCCTCGTCAATCACTTCCAGCGCACAGAGCAGATAATAGGAAGAATCATCGGAAAAGGCTAGTACAGCATTGCTTAAATATCAGTGATTAAATTACTAATGGTATCCCGGCAT
>ENA-OPSG01000735-OPSG01000735.1-human-gut-metagenome-genome-assembly--contig:-NODE-735-length-19298-cov-8.451021_pt1 | contig 19298 bp, 17 predicted proteins | sample MGYA00241454_ERZ501900 | MGnify/ENA primary metagenome ERZ501900 (study PRJEB25962, sample SAMEA2042225) | human gut metagenome | biome: human gut; feature: human-associated habitat; material: faeces... | reverse complement strand
ATGACTGAGTGTGCTCCGATTATCTGTTATGAAGATTGGAAATATTTCAAGCCGGTGTTTTTCGCTGCAGCATTCCGCTCTGACGATCAGAACTCTTTAAAAGAACATGATTTTGAACTGATTCTGGAATTCTATTCAAACCTTATTTTCCAGAAAACCGGAAGACGCCCGGATGCAGAAACTTCATTTCTTTTAGAGATGTACTGCCGTGGCTCGATTTACATGACCGTCAAATGGCTGCTTGGCGGAATGAAATTTCCGCCTGCGCAGCTTGCAAAACAACTGGTACTTGGCATGCCGGAAAAACTTGTGCAACTCTTCACTGATTTGCATATTTTGTCTTAAGCTTTTGTATAAATGTTACACTTTTCATATTCTGTAACTTTTTTTACCGCCTTCTTATAGTTAAAATAGTATCAGAAACAAGTGATTTTACCATAAACGAAAAGGAGATATGTATCATGGCAAACAGAATTATGTTAAATCAGACATCTTATCACGGAGCAGGTGCAATCGCAGAGATTGCAACAGAAGCAAAAGCTCATGGTTTCAAAAAAGCTCTTGTATGTTCTGACCCGGATCTGATCAAATTCAATGTTACTTCCAAAGTAACAGATATCTTAGACAAAGAAGGACTTGCTTACGAAATCTACTCTGATATCAAAGCAAACCCGACTATCGAGAACGTACAGCACGGTGTACAGGCTTTCAAAAATTCAGATGCTGATTACATTATCGCAATCGGCGGCGGATCTTCTATGGATACTTCCAAAGCAATCGGTATCATCATCGCAAACCCGGAATTTGAAGATGTAAGAAGCCTGGAAGGTGTAGCTCCGACAAAGAAACCTTGCGTTCCGATCATTGCCGTTCCGACAACAGCCGGTACTGCAGCAGAAGTTACGATCAACTATGTAGTAACAGATGTAGAAAAGAAACGTAAATTCGTCTGTGTAGACCCACATGATATGCCGATCATCGCTGTTGTAGACCCGGAAATGATGTCTTCTATGCCAAAAGGACTGACCGCTTCAACCGGTATGGATGCATTAACTCATGCGATCGAAGGCTACACCACAAAAGCCGCATGGGAAATGACAGATATGTTCCACTTAAAAGCAATAGAGATTATCTCCAAATCTCTCCGCGGTGCTGTTGAAAACACTAAAGAAGGAAGAGAAGGAATGGCTCTTGGACAGTACATCGCCGGAATGGGCTTCTCAAACGTAGGTCTTGGAATCGCTCACTCAATGGCTCATACCCTTGGAGCAGTCTATGACACACCACACGGTGTTGCATGTGCAATGATGCTTCCAATCGTAATGGAATACAACGCAGACTGCACAGGCGAAAAATACCGTGAAATCGCCCGCGCAATGGGAGTGAAAGATGTTGATAACATGTCTCAGGAAGAATACAGAAAAGCAGCTGTAGACGCAGTCCGCAAACTCTCCGAAGACGTAGGAATCCCATCCAAACTCGAAGCCCTCAAAGAAGAAGATCTCCAGTTCCTCGCAGAATCCGCCCACGCCGACGCCTGCGCACCAGGAAACCCGAAAGACGCTTCCGTAGAAGACCTCAAAGATCTCTTCAGAAAACTGATGTAAAGAACAAAATATACATAGTGTGGTAATAAAGCAAAATAATATTCACATCCTATAAATTGATATTCCACTTGCTTTTCTTACCAACAAAGTAGAAAAAGCAACCCCCACAAATCCCGCCCAAAGTGGAATTTGTGGGGGTGAACTTTTTCTCCCCGTATCTTAGTTGATGCAACCCACTTGAGGTATCAGCGCCCGAATCGCCATACATCTTGTTTGGATGCATTGAGGAAGCTGCTCGCATTCTGCATGGACGTCGGTCCACAATCATAATCCGAAAACTGATAATGCAATGGATTTTTCAAGGTTATTCCTCTGTTCCTTTTCCCAGGAATTCTGTGTCTACAAGATTCCAGATCTCATCCCGTCCCTGCTTTGTCTCTGCTGAGAAAGGAATCACAACAGTTCCCGGAAGCAGCTTCAGTCCGGTCTTAATTGCCTTTACCTGCTTCTGTACCTGACTTCTCTTCAGCTTATCAAGCTTTGTCGCGATAATGATCGGATTGAATCCCTGATCCACGATCCAGTCATACATCATCTTATCATTCGCAGATGGATCATGACGGATATCGATCAGAAGGAAGACGGCTCGCAGCTGTTTAGAGCCATGAAGATAACGCTCGATCAGCTTTCCCCACTGTGCCTTCTCCTGCTCGGAAACCTTTGCATAACCGTATCCCGGAAGGTCCACCAGATACATTTCTTCGTTGATATTGTAAAAGTTGATGGTCTGTGTTTTTCCAGGTTTTGCCGAAGTTCTGGCAAGCGCCTTCCGATTCATCAGTGCATTGATCAGAGAGGATTTACCGACATTGGATTTTCCTGCAAATGCGATCTCTGGCAAGGTGTGATCCGGCAATTTACTTGTAATTCCACAGACTGTTTCCAGATTTACATTCTTAATTACCATCTTTTTTCCTCCGTGTGCGCATAAGTGCGATTTTCAGAACCTCTTCCATCTGCGATACCGGAATAATCTCCAGTCCCTTTGTGATCTCAGAAGAAAGTTCATCCACATCTTTTTTGTTCTCCCTCGGTACAAGTACCGTCCTGATTCCGGCATTCTTTGCCGCCAGGAGCTTCTCTTTCAGTCCTCCGATCGGAAGTACTCTTCCCCGCAGCGTAATCTCACCCGTCATGGCAAGATCGGCACGCACTTTCTTGTCTGTAATTGCAGAGAGCATCGCAGTCGCCATCGTAATGCCGGCTGAAGGTCCATCTTTCGGAACTGCCCCTTCCGGAATATGGATATGGATATCATGTTTTTCAAAGAAATCTTCAGCAACCTTATATTTACTGCTGATTGACCGGATATAACTGATTCCTGCCTGCGCAGATTCTTTCATCACATCGCCAAGCTGTCCCGTCAGAATGATCTCACCCTTTCCCGGCATTACATTCACTTCAATCTGCAGGGTATCTCCTCCTACACTGGTCCATGCCAGACCACGGACGATTCCCACCTCATCCTCGGCATTTGCCATCTGATAGGTGTACTTTTCTTTTCCAAGATACTTTTCAATATTCCGCTCTGTTACTTGAACTCTCTTTTTATCATGTTCATAGATCTCTCTGGCAGCTTTCCTGCAGATATTACCGATTTCACGCTCCATCTGACGCACACCGGCTTCCTTGGTGTAGTTCTGCGCAATTTTCCAGATCACGCCCTTGCTGATCGTAAGCTGTTCTTTTGTTAGTCCATGTCTTTCCAACTGCTTTGGAATCAGATGTTCTGTCGCAATATGCAGCTTTTCATTCTCCGTATAACTGCTGACCTCAATTACTTCCATACGGTCAAGAAGTGGCCGGGGGATTGTCTGCAGCGAGTTAGCCGTCGTTACAAATGTCACCTCAGACAGATCGACCGGGACTTCCAGATAATGATCACGGAAACGGTTGTTCTGTTCACTGTCCAACACCTCCAGAAGCGCAGAAAAAGTATCTCCCTTATAGTCTGTGCTGACTTTATCAATCTCATCCAGAAGGAGCAGCGGGTTCTTTACCCCGGCGCTCTTAATACCGTTTGCGATCCGTCCCGGCATTGCACCAACATAAGTTTTTCTGTGTCCACGGATTTCAGCCTCATCACGGACACCGCCAAGAGAAATTCTCACATACGGTTTTTTCAGTGCTTTTGCAAGTGATCTTGCAATGGATGTCTTTCCAGTTCCCGGAGGACCTACCAGACACAGGATCGGGCTGTCACCCTTTTTCGTAAGAGCACGTACTGCCAGAAACTCCAGCACACGTTCTTTCACCTCTTCCAGTCCGTAATGTTCTGCTTCCAGAAGCTCTTTCGCATATGCAATGTCTGTAAAATCCTCGGCCCGCTTATTCCATGGCATTTCCAGCATGGTTTCAATATATGTACGGATCACGCCCGCTTCTGCCGGACTCTGCATGGAATTTTTAAATCTGCTGATCTCTTTTTTCAGCTTTTCTTTTACCTCATCCGGTGCATCCAGCGCTTCTGTCTTCTGTGCAAATTCCTCCGCATCGGAAATTGTAGTATCCTCACCAAGCTCTTCTCGGATCAGCTTCAACTGTTCGCGCAGGATATATTCTCTCTGATGCTTATCCACACGCTCTTTCACCTTCATCTGGATCTCATCGCGGATGTTCATGATCTGCATCTCATTGACCAACTTAAAGGAAATAAGCTCATAACGTCTGTCAAAATCAAGTTCTTCCAGGATTTCCTGCAATTCCCGGTAATCCAGAGGCATATTCGCTGCCACCTGATTCACCATCTTTTTCAATTCCGTGATCTCTTTGATCTGGTTTACCATATCTTTTGTGATCTTCGGCATTCTCGCCGCATAATCCAGATACAGATCCCGAAGTCCCCGCGTCATCGCTTCCCGGTTGATCTCGCCTGCAATATCCGGATCACTCTCTTCCGGGATCGTAATATTTGCCCGAAGATACGGATCTGCAAATTCTATTGTATTTAAAACCGCCCGTTCTTCTGCTGATACAAGCACCCGCAGAATCTGTTTTGGCAGTTTGATGATCTGTTTTACTGTCGCAACTGTTCCCACACGGTAGAGATCTGCTTCTCCCGGATTTTCCACTTCCACATCTTTCTGTGTCAGCAAAAAAATCTTCTGGTCGCTTGCCATCGCTTCCTGAACCGCTTCAATCGAGCGTTCCCGGCTGATGTCAAAATGTGCCACCATCTCCGGCAGAATTGTCATTCCCCGCAGGGCAACCATTGGCAGACTTTCTGTTCTGTTCATATAGTTTTTTCTCCTGTTAAATAAAAATGGATGCTTCTGGTCTTAACCGTCAGCACCCATTTCCATACGTCTGATTTTCTTATGCACTTTCCGGTCTTGCTTCGATCTTTTCTGTACTCGGTGCTTTCTCCCCAAGTACTGCCTCTTTTGTCACAAGACAGTATTTCAGATTCTCGTCAGACGGTGCTTTATACATGATATCCATCATTACATTTTCCATGATCGCACGGAGTCCTCTGGCTCCTGTCTTACGCTTCAGGGAAGTCTCAGCAATCGCCTCCAGCGCCTCTTTGTCGAATTCCAGTTCCACATCATCCAGCTCCAGAAGCTTCTGGTACTGTTTTACAATCGCATTCTTTGGTTCCGTCAGAATGCGGATCAGATCTTCCTTATCCAGAAGTTCCAGGGATACAGTTACCGGCACACGTCCTACAAGTTCCGGGATCAGTCCGAACTTCACAAGATCCTGTGGAAGAATCTGCTGCAGAAGCCGGTCGATATCTTCCTCATGACGCTGCGCGATCTGTGCCTCAAATCCAATGGATTTCTTATCTATTCTGTTCTCTATGATCTTATCTATTCCCTCAAACGCTCCACCGCAGATAAATAAAATATTGGTGGTATCAATCTGGATCATCTCCTGCTGCGGATGCTTACGTCCACCCTGTGGCGGTACATTTGCGATTGTACCTTCAAGGATCTTCAGAAGTGCCTGCTGAACACCTTCTCCTGATACATCACGGGTAATCGACGGATTCTCAGATTTTCTTGTGATTTTGTCAATCTCATCGATATAAATGATTCCGTGCTCTGCACGTTCAATATCACCATCTGCTGCCTGAATGATCTTAAGAAGAATATTCTCTACATCTTCTCCGACATATCCCGCTTCTGTAAGCGCAGTTGCATCTGCAATTGCAAACGGTACATTCAGAATTTTTGCGAGAGACTGTGCCAGAAAAGTCTTACCGCATCCTGTCGGTCCTACCATCAGGATATTACTCTTCTGAAGCTCCACGCCCAGATCTTTTTCTGCCATAATACGCTTATAGTGATTATATACCGCAACAGAAAGTACTTTCTTTGCTTCGTCCTGTCCGATCACATAATCATCCAGAAATGCCTTGATTTCTTCCGGTTTCAGAAGATTGATATCATCATATACATTTTCTTCTTCATAACCAAGTTCATCTTCAATGATCTCAGTACATACATCCACACACTGGTCACAGATAAACACCCCATTTGGTCCGGCGATCATCTTGCGTACCTGACTCTGTGGTTTATTGCAAAAAGAACATCTTACGATTTCTTCATATTTTCCTGCCATATTCTTACCTCGCACTTTTTTACACGTAAAGGGAATGTCCCAATAAGGACATTCCCTTTTCCCGTTAACGGCTTGTAATAACCTTATCAATCAATCCATATGCCAAAGCTTCTTCGGCAGTCTTCCAGTTATCTCTTTCCGTATCTGCACAAATTGTCTCATAACTCTGACCTGTATTTGCAGCCATCAATCTGTTCATTCTTTCTCTGATCTTCAGAATATGCTGTGCATTGATCTCAATCTCGGTTGCCTGACCCTGTGCACCGCCTGAAGGCTGGTGAATCATGATCTCTGCATTCGGAAGGGCATATCTCTTTCCCTTTGCTCCGCCTGCGAGAAGGAAGGCTCCCATACTTGCAGCCATTCCCATACACATCGTAGAGACGTCACATTTGATGTAATTCATAGTGTCGTAGATCGACATACCTGCTGAAATTGATCCGCCAGGACTGTTAATATAAAACTGGATATCCTTTTCCGGATCTTCTGCTTCCAGAAACAGCAGCTGCGCTACGATCAGGCTCGCTGATGCATCATTCACTTCGGTATCCAAGAAAATGATTCTGTCTTTTAAAAGTCTTGAATAAATGTCGTAAGAGCGTTCTCCACGGCTTGTCTGTTCAACGACATAAGGTACTAAACTACTCATGTAACACTCCTCCTGCTATATTAAAATATGAAACAGATACTTATTTTTCTACGGCATTGTCAACTACAAATGTAATTGCTTCCTGAACTGCCATATCCTGCTTCATCTGTTCTTTTTCTTTGTCGCCCATAAAGCTCTTAAGCTTGTCAGCTTCCATCTGGTAAGCTTCTGCCATCTTAGCGATCTCTTCGTCTAATTTTTCATCTGTGATTTCGATGTTTTCTGCTTTTGCAATTGCTTCAAGAACAAGTCTTGTCTTGATTCTCTTCTCAGCCTGTGGACGAAGTTCATCCATCATCTTGTCAGCTGTCATGCCTGTGAACTGCATGTACTGGTCAAGAGTCAGTCCCTGCTGCTGCATTCTCTGAGCGAATTCATCAAGCATCTGTCTTGCCTGTGTATCAACCATAGCTTCCGGAAGATCCATCTTAGCTGATTCGATGATCGCATCTACAGCTGCATCTTCCTGTGCTCTCTTGCCATCGTTTACTTTCTGCTCTTTGATCTTAGCTTTGATATCAGTTTTTAATTCATCAAGAGTATCGAATTCTGATACTTCTGAAGCAAATTCATCATCAAGCTCCGGAAGTTCTTTTGCTTTGATCTCATGAACTGTGCATTTGAATACAGCTTCTTTTCCTTTGAGGTCTTCTGCATGGTAATCTTCTGGGAATGTAACCTTAACTTCAACTTCTTTTTCCGGTTCTGCACCGATCAGCTGTTCTTCAAATCCTGGAATGAAAGATCCTGAACCGATTGTCAGCGGATAGTTTTCTCCTTTTCCACCTTCAAAAGCTTCTCCGTCTACAAATCCTTCAAAATCAAGGACAACTTCGTCTTTATCCTGTACCGGACGTCCTTCTACTGTGATTGTTCTTGCGTTCTTAAGCTGTTCTTCCTCAAGCTTAGCGTCGATTTCTTTCTGTGTTACGCGGTTAGAATATTTCGGAACTTCGATTCCTTTGTATTCGCCAAGTTCTACTTCCGGCTTTGTAGCTACTTCAGCTGTGAAGATGAACGGTTTTCCTTTTTCGATCTGTGTTACATCGATCTTCGGCTGAGATACGATCTCAAGTCCGCTTTCATCGTATGCTTTTGAATATGCTTCCGGAATCAGAGCGTTTGCTGCATCATCATAGAAGATTTCCGGTCCGTACATCTTTTCGATGAGCTGGCGCGGAACTTTTCCTTTACGGAATCCAGGAACATTAATTCTGCTTTTCTGTTTCTGGTATGCTTTCTGAAGTGCTCCTTCTAATTCTTCTGCTGAAACTTCGATTGTGAGTTTCGCCATATTGTGTTCTAACTGTTCAACTTGTAAACTCATTACCATTTCCTCCTAAATTTACATATGCAAAAAGTCGACAGACTTATCTACATTACAATCATTTTACAAGTATAGCACAACTTCTACAGTTTATCAAGCTCTAAAATTCGTTCTATAAAGCCATTTAATTCCTCATCACCGATCGACCAGGTATTCCGCCCTTTTTGCGTCACGGTAAAGGTATATTCCTGCTTCTCTCCATACTGCATATCAAGATAAGAACTTCTTAAAAGACTGTATGCACCGGTCATGTAATCCAGCACCATTGCCTCTTTGATTTCTTCATCTGTTCCACTGTACTTTCCTGCATCTTTGTCTGCCTGGATCTTCTCGGACTCTTCCTTCAGCTTCGGCATGAAGCGGGTAAATACATCCACCGGCTGGTACTTTACCGTCACCTCACAGGTCTTACTCCCCGTCTTTTTTACACCACTTACCTGATAACGGGCGGAACTAAAGATCTCTTTAATCAATACACCATATGTCTCAGAAAAGTCATTTTCCGTCTCCACACCATTTAGCAGACAGTCCTGGACAAAAGCATTGATCCCGTTCTCATAGACCTTTTTCAGATCACTGTCTGATGCTCCGAGGATTTCTTTTGCTTCCTGGGTTTGTCCCTGAAAAGTCAGATCCAGGTTCGCCTGCACATATTTTTCCGCCTTTCCTTCATTGATCCCACATCCGGCAAGCAGTGTAGTCAAAAGCAGCACTGCCAGAAACACACTGCCTGCTTTTCTCTTTTTCCAGAAACTACCGTTCATAGACTACCTGCTTTGAAATGGTATCTGCGCTTTCTTTATCCCGCAGCTCGCTGATCAGCGCAAGTGCAAAATCGATCGCGGTTCCAAGTCCCCGGCTGGTTGTGATATGTCCATCTGTCACTGCCGGCTGACAGGTAACTTCCGCTCCGATAAGTCCTTCTTCCATTCCCGGATAGCAGATTGCCTTCTTTCCTTTCAGGATTCCCATTCCGCCAAATACGGTCGGTGCCGCACAGATTGCAGCCAGATATTTTTTTTCTTCATTATGTTTTAGGATCAGCTCTTCAAGACCTTTGTGTTCTTTTAAATGGATTGTTCCCGGCATCCCCCCCGGAAGCACCAGCATCTTCACCTCTGAAAAATCTGTATTTTCAAACAAGCTGTCTGCTTTTACTATAATTCCGTGTGCCCCCTTGATTTCTTCCTGTCCCATGATGGAAACGGTTCTGGTCTCGATCCCGGCTCTTCTTAAAAGATCAACGACCGTAAGACCTTCAATCTCTTCAAATCCATCTGCAAGAAATACACATACTTCATTCATAATCTTGTCCATCCTTTCTTTTTCCTGATGTTCCCCATTGTAACAGAAGCCTGCAAAAATGGCAACTTTCTGCCTTGTCTCCCCTGAAAAACTCCGCTATACTGTTAATGAATGTATAAGGAGGGCTTTCCCATGGAAATTGAACGCAAATATCTGATTCATAAGCTTCCGGATCACCTTGAAGCTTATCCGCACCGCACACTTGAGCAGGCTTATCTATGCACCGAACCGGTTGTCCGTGTCCGCAGAGATGCTGATGACTACATCCTGACCTACAAATCCAAAGGTCTGATGATGCGTGAAGAACATAATCTTCCTCTTACCGAGGAAGCCTACTGCCATCTGCGCGAAAAGGCAGACGGGCGCATTATCACAAAAGAACGCTACTGCATCCCTTACGGAGATCATCTCGCGATCGAGCTTGACGTCTTCGCCGGTGATCTCTCCCCTCTTCTCCTTGCCGAAGTCGAATTTTCTTCCGAAGAAGAGGCAAATTCCTTTACCCCGCCGGACTGGTTTGGTGAGGATGTCACCTTTTCCAGCAAATATCATAACAGTACACTGAGTCAGAAAAAGGATTGAGAAATTTCCCAATCCTTTTTTCTTCCGCAAATGCTCCATCCGGTACATTTGCGACCACATTCTTTTTATTAGTCTTCCAGACCAAATCCGTCATGGATTGCAACCAGTGCACGGTCTGCATCTTTTTCATCGATCAGAACCGTGATACGGATCTCTGATGTAGAAATCATATTGATATTGATATTGGAATTGCTAAGTGACTCAAACATGGTCGCAGCAACGCCCGGATTGCTGAGCATTCCAGCTCCTACGATCGATACCTTTGCAACTTTTTCGTTGTAATTCATCTCTTTGATCGTAAGGGCTTCTTTTCTGGCTTCCATAACTTCCATTGCCTCTTTAAGATCATCCTGTGATACAGTAAACGTAATGTCTTTTGTTCCGTCACGTCCAACTGACTGAAGAATAATATCTACGTTAATATTATGTTTTGCAAGTGTATTGAAAATCTTAAATGCAGTACCTGGTTTGTCTTCTACACCCATTACTGAAATTCTCGCTGTATTTTTATCTGCCGCAACGCCGGTAATTAACATTTTTTCCACCTTTGCTACCTCCTTGACCAGGGTTCCTTCTTCTGTGTTCAGGCTGGATCGTACAACCAGCTCAACCCCGTATTTTTTCGCCATCTCTACAGAACGATTATGTAAAACCTTTGCCCCTGATGTTGCAAGCTCCAGCATCTCATCGTAGGTGATCTCTTCGATTTTGCGCGCATTCGGTACCACTCTCGGGTCTGCAGTGTAAACACCGTCTACGTCTGTATAAATCTCGCATTTGTCTGCATGCATTGCAGCCGCAAGTGCCACAGCTGTCGTATCGGATCCACCTCTTCCAAGTGTGGTATAGTCTCCATAATGGTTGACTCCCTGGAATCCGGTTACGATCACGACCTTACGGTTCTCCAGTTCATGGGTGATACGGTCTGTATCCACTCTTTTAAATCTTGCATTTCCGTTCCGCGCCGTAGAATGCATCTTTACCTGGAATGCATTCAGCGAGATTGCCGGAACATTCAAAAACTGAAGTGCCATTGCCATCAGTGCCACAGATACCTGCTCTCCCGTGGTAAGGAGCATATCAAGTTCTCGTTTTGATGGATACGGATTGATCTCAGCTGCCTTCTCAAGCAGTTCATCTGTTGTATCTCCCATTGCGGAAAGAACAACGATCACATCATTCCCCATCTGATACTCTTCTGCGCAGCGTCTTGCCACATTAAAGATCCTCTCTTTATCTGCAACCGAACTGCCGCCAAATTTCTTAACTACCAGCATAATTTCCTCCTACAGTTCCTGCATTTTTAGACTTCTTCTTCTACTCTTATCATATGCAGGATTTCCGGATAAGCTTTTGCTTTTTCCTCGTATTCTCCCTCGGTCATCACCGGTGTGACAAAACCGAATTCTCCATTGACTCCTGCCTCTACAAATCTTACTTCACCAAAATCATTGCCGATTCGTTCTTTGAGCGCATCCTCATTTCCACGGATTCGCACCAGGAACTTCTTGCTGGTCTTGCTTCTGTCTTCCAATGTAAGCTTTTCTTCGCTCCAGAAATTCATGATATCTCTGCCCTGATTCTGTACAACTGCCACAATGTCAGCCACAACCGCACTCGCAGTCGGAAGCTTTCCTGCCCCACTTCCGTAGAACATCGCATCTCCCAGCATATTCCCCTTTACAAATACGGCATTAAATACACCATTCACACTGTAAAGCGGATGTTCTGCATGAAGAAGCACCGGTGCAACTCCCGCATAAAGAGTTCCGTCCACATGCTTACATTCAGCAAGAAGTTTGATATTCATTCCCAGAGCCTTTGCATACTGCATATCTTCTGTTGTGATTTTTGTAATACCTTCGGTATAAATTTCTTCAAAATCCACGTATTTTCCTGAGATGATCGATGCAAGGATCGCGATCTTCCGGCATGCATCCTGTCCTTCCACATCAGCAGTCGGATCTGCCTCTGCAAATCCATTCTTCTGTGCTTCACGGAGAACCTCTTCATAGTTCGCTCCCTCGTAGAACATCCTGGTCATCATGTAATTGGTTGTTCCGTTCAGGATTCCTGCGATTTCTTCGATCTCATCACCTGTCAGGGATGATCCAAGTGCCCGGAGGATTGGAATCCCCCCTCCCACACTTGCTTCAAAAAGGAAATTCACATTCTTTTCCCGCGCTGTTTTAAGAAGTGCGGATCCATGCTTGGCAACCAACGCCTTATTGGATGTCACGACACTTTTTCCTGCTTCCAGCGCTTTTCTGACAAAGGTATTCGCCGGTTCCACACCGCCCATCACTTCTACTACAATTCCAATCTCCGGATCATTCAGGATAATCTCATAATCATGAACAATCTTTTCCTGGATCTTATCTCCCGGGAAATCCCTCAGATCCAGCACATATTTAACTTCAATTTCTTCTTTTGCCCGTGTCGCGATCAGCTTCTGATTTACATCCAGAACCTCTACCACACCAGAACCTACGGTACCATAACCCAATACTGCAATCTTCATCTTTTTGTCTACTCCCTGCCTACGATTTTCAAATAATGCACACCTGAATGCTGTTCAATCTCTTCCACCATCTCCGACAGATTCTTCGTTGTCTGCAACACCTCCACACTGAGCGTCAGTGTTGCCACCCCGTTGATCGGAATACTCTGGTGAATCGTCAGGATATTCGCCTGATACCTTGCCACCGCGTTTAAAAGCTCTGCCATAACCCCCGGTGTATCATCAAGCTGAATAACCATCGTAACAGTCCTTCCTTTTTCATTTTCGTGAAATGGGAAAATATCATCCTTATATTTATAGAAAGAACTTCTGCTGATACCGATCTCTTCTGTCGCTTCCTGAATAGTCATTCCACGTCTGGTTGCGAGCAGTCTCTTTGTCTCGACAACCTTTATGAGCACCTCCGGCACTGCTTTTTTCTTTACCACATAGTACTTTGTATTATCCATTGTTACTCCTCTGTTTCAGATAAGCATTGATAAATGGATCCAGCTCCCCATCCAGAACTGCGCTTACATTTCCGGTCTCTTCACCGGTACGGTGATCCTTGACCAGATTGTAAGGATGTAAAATATAGGATCGGATCTGGCTTCCAAAATTGATATCCTGAACTTCCCCCCGGATGCCGGATACCTTTTCTTCCTGCTCCTGCTTTTTCAAAAGATACAGCTTGGCTTTCAACATCTGCATCGCTTTGTCCTTATTAAAAAGCTGCGAACGTTCATTCTGGCACTGCACTACGATTCCTGTCGGAAGATGCGTGATCCGCACCGCAGACGAAGTCTTGTTGATATGCTGTCCTCCGGCTCCGCTCGAACGGTAGGTATCGATCCGCAGGTCATCGTCATTCAGCTCAATGTCAATATCATCTTCAATATCCGGTATCACATCACAGGATGCAAAAGATGTCTGCCTCTTGCCTGCTGAATTGAACGGAGAAATACGCACCAGACGGTGCACTCCCTTTTCTGACTGAAAATAGCCATATGCATTATCTCCCGTTACTTCAAACGTGATTCCTTTCAGTCCGGTAATATCTCCATCCTGATAGTCCAGCACGGTTATCTGAAATCCTTTTGACTGTGCATATCTTGTATACATACGATACAGCATATTTGCCCAGTCACAGCTGTCTGTTCCTCCGGCTCCTGCATGCAGTGTCACGATTGCATTGCAGGAATCATATTCTCCCGAAAGAAGCGTCCGGATCCTGAGATCTTCAAATTCTTTTTCAAATTTAGCGATCTCACGCTGGATCTCTTTGATCATCTCCCGGTCTTCTTCCTCTTCCGTAAGTTCGATCAGTGCATTGATATCTTCATATGAACTTTCCAGATCCCGGACCTCCTTCACACAGTCCTGCATTTTCCGGAGTTCCTTCATAATCCTCTGCGAAAGCTCTGTCTTGTCCCAGAACCCCGGTTCTTCTATCTTTCTTTCCAGCTCTTCAATCCGTTTTTCTTTGCCTGCCAGGTCAAAGTGAATCCCTCATTTCCTTCAGGGGTTCTTCATACGCATTTAATGTCTGCTTAAATCCGTCTAATTCAACCACTGTATCACCTCAAATCTCATAAAATTATATAAAAATCCAAACAGTCGTATTTATTTTCTTCCACAGCACTGTTTGTATTTCTTGCCGCTTCCACACGGGCATGGATCATTTGGATATATCTTTTTCTCGGCACGTACCTTTGGACCCTTTGCAACACTGTCATCTTTATTGGTACCGGTTACCTTTGCAACCTGTTCTCTTTCAACCTTCTGTTCTACATTGACATGGAAGAGAAGTCTGACTGTATCCACTTCGATTGCACGTGTCATTTCACCGAACATATCATATCCGATCATCTTGTATTCAACCAGAGGATCTCTCTGTCCGTAAGCCTGCAGACCGATTCCCTGACGTAACTGATCCATATCATCAATGTGATCCATCCATTTTGCATCGATCACACGCAGAAGGAACACACGCTCCACCTCACGCAGATGCTCTGCTTCCGGGAACTGTGCTTCTTTTTCTTCGTATGCTTTTGCAGCACGTTCTTTCAGGAGATGCTTGATCTCTTTTGGCTCTTTATCCTTTGCATCCTCCTCCGTAACCGGCGGAAGCGTTGGAATCACATCCAGAAGTTCACGGTTCATTGCTCCAAGATCCCATTCTTCAAAATCCTGTTCCTCAGAAAGATTGGCATCGACAGTATTTTCCACAAAGTCTGTGATCATATGGAAGATAGAATCTCTCATATTCTCACCGTCAAGGACTCTGCGTCTTTCATCGTAGATGATCTCTCTCTGTTCATTCATTACCTGGTCATATTCAAGCAGGTTCTTACGAATACCAAAGTTATTGCTCTCAATCTTCTTCTGAGCCTTCTCAATCGCACTTGAAAGCATCTTGTGCTCGATCTGTTCTCCTTCTTCTACTCCAAGCTTGGTAAATACATCCATCAGTCTCTCGGAACCGAACAGACGCATCAGGTCATCCTCCAGAGAAATATAGAATCTGGATTCTCCCGGATCGCCCTGACGTCCGGCACGTCCACGCAACTGGTTGTCAATACGACGGGATTCATGACGTTCTGTACCGATGATCTTCAGTCCGCCGGCTGCTCTTGATTCTTCATCAAGCTTGATATCCGTACCACGGCCTGCCATGTTGGTTGCGATCGTAACAGCCCCATGCTGTCCTGCCTGTGCAACGATCTCAGCCTCCAGTTCATGGAACTTGGCATTCAGTACATTATGTTTTACGCCGCGTTTACTGAGCATCTTACTGAGGAGCTCGGAAGTTTCGATCGTGATCGTACCAACCAGAACCGGCTGTTCTTTTTCATGCGCTTCACAGATAGCATCAATAACCGCGTTAAATTTCTCTTTCTTTGATTTGTAAACGGCATCCTCCAGGTCAATTCTCTGTACCGGAACATTCGTCGGAATCTCAATAACGTCCATTCCGTAAATATCACGGAACTCCTGTTCCTCTGTGAGGGCTGTACCTGTCATACCGGATTTCTTCTCATATTTATTAAACAAATTCTGGAATGTAATGGTAGCCAGAGTCTTGCTTTCTCTCTTGACCTTTACATGCTCTTTTGCTTCGATTGCCTGATGAAGTCCGTCAGAATAACGGCGTCCCGGCATGATACGTCCGGTAAATTCATCAACGATCAGGACCTCATCATCTTTTACTACATAATCCTGGTCACGGAACATCAGATTATGTGCACGCAGTGCCAGAATGATGTTGTGCTGGATCTCCAGGTTCTCCGGGTCAGCAAGGTTCTCAATATGGAAGAACTTCTCAACCTTCTTCACACCCTCTTCGGTCAGGTTGATATTCTTTTCTTTTTCATTGACAATGAAGTCTCCGGTCTCTTCGATCTCTTCTCCCATAATGGCGTTCATCTTAGAGAATTCCCCGCTTGCTTCACCTCTCTCCAGCTGTCTTGCCAGAACATCACATGCTTCGTAAAGTCTGGTTGACTTTCCACTCTGTCCGGAAATGATAAGCGGTGTTCTCGCTTCATCGATCAGAACTGAGTCAACCTCATCGATAAGTGCATATTTCATACCGCGCTGTACCAGCTGTTCTTTGTAGATAACCATGTTATCACGGAGGTAATCGAAACCAAGTTCATTATTCGTCACATAAGTGATATCGCAATTATACGCTGCACGTCGTTCATCATTATCCATCTGGTTCAGAACAACTCCAACAGTCAGTCCCAGGAATTCATGAACCTTTCCCATCCACTCAGCATCACGCTTTGCCAGATAGTCGTTGACTGTTACAATATGCACCCCTTCTCCGGTCAGTGCATTTAAGTATGCCGGCAGTGTAGATACAAGTGTTTTACCTTCACCGGTCTTCATCTCGGCAATACGGCCCTGATGCAGGATGATACCCCCGACCATCTGTACACGGTAGTGGCGCATTCCAAGTACACGGACAGCTGCCTCTCTTACAACAGCAAACGCTTCCGGAAGAAGATCGTCCAGTGTCTCTCCTTTTGCAAGCCTCTCCTTGAATTCTTTCGTCTTTTCTTTCAATTCCTCATCGGAGAGCTTCTGCATCTCCGGCTCCAGCGCATCAATATGATCCACGATCGGGTAGATTCGCTTCAATTCATGTTCGCTGTGCGTTCCAAATATCTTTTCAATAATTCCCATTTTATTAAGCTCCTTATATTCCTTGCTTATCACTTCTGTCTGAAGTGTTTTGCTTTTTTCCGCTATAGATAGACAGTATCCATTGTAGCACCATTTCTTTTATTCTTCAATCAGTTTATTTCACCGGTTCTGTCAGCTCGGCATACGGGATCTTACCGCCAAAAAGATCCAGTGCACTGCCGATCGTATAGTCCAGCTTTTCCCCGCTGATCCGTGCAAACTCCCGCAGATCCTCCATGCTTCCAATTCCACCGGCATAGGTGATCGGAAACCCGTTTGGCAGGTGAAACGACATTGAGTAGTGCGGTCAAACTGCAAAATTATACAGCTATCCGTAATTTAAATTTTATGCTGTGTAATTTAGATAATTGTGTGGAAAAAGGATCTGCTGATTATAATCAGTATGTGGGTGAGGCTTATTATTTCCGCGCATGGTATTATTATCAGATGTTTATCAGCTATGGGCGCCTGACGTGGGTGAACACTCCGCTTGATCCTAATATGGAAGAAATGAAATTGCCTCGTGCTAACCGCACGATTATTGCCGACAGTATTTTGGCTGATCTGGATAAAGCGGTGATGTATCTCAATACTCAGAACAATAGTGCTACCATGCGGATTCATAAAGATGTGGCGCGTGCTTTGAAAAGTGAAGTGGCCTTGTTTGAAGGAACTTGGGAAAAATACCATAAAGCGAAAAATGATAAGTTTTTTGATTCTACGGTGACCGATGAAAAAATTCGCGATTATTTTAATCAGGCTGTTGCAGCTGCAAAAGAAGTGATGGATCGTGGCGTATGGGCCATTTATAATACTGGTAACAAATTGGATGATTATCGTCAGATGTTTCAGACTACAGATTTATCGGGTAATCCGGAAGTACTTTGGTATAAACAGTATGATGGAGATCAGATTGGTAATAATGTAAACCGTTACTTAAATCAAGGAGGAGGGAGTGTAGGTGTTACGGCTTCATTAGTGGATGATTATCTGACAATTGATGGTAAACCGTTTGTTGGTGATGAGCGGATTGAAGCGAAAAAGGTGTTCGGGAATGAATTGCAGCCGACTTTGCGTGATCCGCGTTTGTCACAGACTGTTTGTATGCCGGGGCAGCAATTACGTCCGGATGACAAGGCTCCTTATTATGTTGTACCGCCATTGATTGGTACTTCATCCTATAATCAGAATATGACTGGTTATTCTTTATTAAAACATGTGCAAATTGATTATACGGGCAGTCTGGATGCCGAGTTCAAGGGAGCCACACCGGCTATTCAGTTCCGTTATGCAGATATCTTGCTGAATTATGCGGAAGCTCTGGCTGAACTGGATGGTGTGGGGAATGCGCAGAAAATTATTGATGCCTTGCAACCTTTACGTGACCGTGTAGGCATGCCTCCGGTGGATTTTGACAGGGAATATAATCAGGAAGCTGATTATGGTTTCCGCAATCTTGATAAGTATATTCAGGCTGTACGTCGTGAACGCCGGGTTGAAAAAGCCTGTGAAGGACGCCGTCAGGAAGATATCATGCGCTGGGCTGCTGCGGACGAATTAATAGTGAGCAAATGGCCGAAAGGTGCGCTCTTTGTGGGAAGTAATCTTGAGAACCATCCTGTATATGGTGATAAGTTAATTTATGATCAAGCTTCAGGAAATAATCTTTTCCTGACAGGCAAGCCCGGGGATCCGTTGCGCTATATTATACCTACGAATCCTGCAGGGTATGAATCGGGTTGGAAGTTTGATGTCAACCGTGACTATCTGTTACCCATTCAGACACGTATGTTAGGAGATTTGACCGGTGGTATGTGGGAGCAAAATCCCGGTTCTGTTCTGCAGTATTTTCCTCAATGATCTGTTTGCGATTACAGGAATGACTACGAAGTGCGTGATGCTGTTTGTGGTATTTGCCATTGCTACAGAGCCGGTGCTGCGATATTTGACCTGGCTGATCGGAAAGCTGCGATTCTATTATAAGCGGCTCAGAGGACAGAAAGAAGTGTAGGAAGCGGACAGTCCGGATAGAATGTAAAACATAAAAACGAGATGCGTCACATGGGAATGCATCTCGTTTTGTGTTTTACTAAAATTTATTTAAATTCCATCCGGATATTCTACGCCATCCGGCAGAGGATCCCATTCATTCAGCCCCAGATGCTGTTTGAATTTTGCCTGTTCCATGGTAATCTTGACCGGATCTTCGGCAAGGTATTCCATCAATTCGTCAATTCCCTCCCGGGTCACGTTATTTACAAGAAAAATACGATCGCAGCCGGCATTTAAAAGCCACTGTTTGTTCTGATAGTCCAGTGTGCTATTATCTGGATGCTACCGGCGGTGATGATAATTGGCATAGGGGGAATCGGTCTTGGTAATGATGCCGATCAGCGGCCGCAGGATAAACGTGCGCAGACAGGGACTAAACAGGTTGTATGGTTCATCCGCTGCCTGAACGATCCCGACAACGTCCGCTTCAAAAGAAAAGCATGCAAGACCGGCACCGATCTGTTTTGCCTCCGCATATTCTCCCGGAGAGTCAATGGTATCATCCGCCGTAATCGTATA
>ENA-OPSG01000718-OPSG01000718.1-human-gut-metagenome-genome-assembly--contig:-NODE-718-length-19791-cov-3.978010_pt1 | contig 19791 bp, 15 predicted proteins | sample MGYA00241454_ERZ501900 | MGnify/ENA primary metagenome ERZ501900 (study PRJEB25962, sample SAMEA2042225) | human gut metagenome | biome: human gut; feature: human-associated habitat; material: faeces... | reverse complement strand
AGAATCAGGCTGGATATAGCTGAGATAAACATAGCTGTCATTCCTACTGCCGGTAAGAGAAAAGTAAATGTCAGTGCAGAATATGATTTCTACAGCACAAGATTTGCAGACTCCATCTCTTTCCGAGGCAAATTCGGAATTGAAACTACTAAAGGTCAGCATGCATTCGGGTTGACCTACGGTGCAGGTGCAGCCCCGCACGACAGCTTCAGACAAGACTTGATGGTTAACTATCAATTCATGTACTAAAGCTAAAAAGGGCTGAGGCACCTGCCTTAGTCCTTTTCTCCGATAAGAACAACGAACACCTCTTCTCTAAGCAATCTGTATGAACAAAAACGGCTGGATAATCCCGCTTATTGTCTTAACGGCATCGGGTTTCTTGATGGAACTATCTTTTACGATGGTCACACCGTTTTTGCCTCTCTATCTTGTTCAAGACCTTAAGGTTGCTCCGGATGATGTCAATCTTTGGTCCGGGGCAGTCTTTTCCGTCACCTTCTTTATCAGCGGACTATTAGGTCCTGTTTGGGGAGTTATTGCAGACAGAAAAAGCCGTAAATTAATGGCTTTGCGTGCATCCGTTTGTTTGGCTATAAGTTATACGCTTTGCGGCCTCGTCAGTACCGTCGAAGGGCTGTTTGCCGCAAGAGTTTTCCAGGGCCTTTCCGCAGGTCTTTATCCTGCCCTTCTCGCTCTTGTGGCCACCACAATGCCGAACAATAAAATCGGATTAAGCATGGGTTTACTTCAGGGAGGGATGACAATCGGAGGAATCGGAGGTCCTTTCATCGGAGGCGTACTTTCCACTCAATTCGGCATGCGGAATTCTTTCTATATTGCCGGAGTGGCATTAGCCATTATTACCGTTTTAATTTTCTTTTACTGTAAAGAAGGAAAACACGAACCCATTAAAGAGAAAAAGCCATTTTTTGATTTTTCCGTTCTTAAGTCTCCTGCCATCATGCAGATGCTGATAGGCTCGGCTGTCATTTATGCGGCTTTGTTTTCTCTTCAGCCGATTTTCCCGCTCTATATTGCTGAACTTCAAGGAAGCATGGATAACATTACCCTCGTGGCGGGAACCGTTTTTTCGATCAGCGGAATCTCCGTCATGATTGCTTCTCCTTTATTAGGAGCCGCCGGTCAGAAGTTCGGTTTTCTGAAAGTCCTCCTGATCTGTCTTGTGCTTTCCGCTGCAGTCATCGCTCTCCAGGTGGTTCCGGACAGCGTAGAAGGTCTGACCTTCTGGAGATTCTTAGGCGGTTTTGCAGTTGCAGGCTTAATTCCGACCGTTAATGCCATTCTGTCTCAAGTCTGTCCTCCGGAAGAAAAAGGACAGATTTACGGATTCAATTTCCTGACCGGACACGTTGGAATGGCACTTGGTCCGCTTATTGCCGCTTGGGCTGCCGGAGTCTGCGGTTACGCTTTCGTTATTGCCGCTTCCGGCCTTATTCTCCTTCCCTACGCAGCTTGGTTAATTCTCTGCAATCGAAAAGCCATTAACTAGCCGCAAGACGGCACGCTTCTAAGAAAGTATTTTCGTTTTCCTGTGAAGTGCCATTTAATAAAGTAACGTCTTTCATCGACCTCAGCCAGGTGATTTGACGTTTAGCTAACTGACGGGTAGCCGCGATCCCAGCTTCTTTAAATTCATCAAAGCTTGTAAGTCCATCAAGATAATCCCACGCTTGACGGTAGCCGACGCAGCGTATGCTGGAATGATCTTTTGTTAGGCCCGGTATTTCTTTCAAGCTTCTGACCTCATCAAGGAACCCGTTTCCCAACATCTGTTCAAAGCGAAGGGCAATTCTTCGGTGAAGTTCTTTCCTGTCTTCGGGAAAGAGAGCAAAGGTCGGAATATTTAACTTCGTTCCTTTTGCTTCTCCAAAAAAAGAAGTCAGCGGGCGCCCTGATAAGTCATAGACCTCCAGGGCCCTCGAAATTCTTTGTGTATCGTTTGGAGATAAGCGCCGGGCTGAGTCCGGATCGACTTTTTTAAGCGCTTCATATAGGAAAGAAAGGCCTTTTTCTTTAAGCAGATTTCCAATCTTATCCCTTACTTCCGGTGTGCTAGTCGGCAATTCTGACAAACCTTCCCTCAGTGCTTTGGCGTAGAGCATCGTCCCGCCCACTATAATGGGAAGACGTCCTCTGGCTCTTATTTCTTTTACCAGTCTTTCGCAGTCGGAAACAAAACTTGCGGTCGAGTATGCCTCCGTCGGCTCAATAATATCGATAAGGTGATGAGGAACTTGTTCCAGCTCTTCTTTTGTGGGCTTTGCGGTTCCAATATTCATCTTTTTATAGACCAGTGCCGAGTCAATGGAAATAACTTCGCAAGGCACTATCTTGGCAGCTTTTAACGCAAGTGCGGTCTTTCCGCTGGCTGTCGGTCCGAGAAGCATCACCGCATCAGCATCTTCCAGTTTTTGAGTCGTCAATTATTTTCCCCGCATAAAGAAGCCGTCGAGTTCTCGATGAGAAATCTGAACCCAGGTTGGACGCCCATGATTGCATTCGTCTGCACGATCAGTTTTTTCCATGTCTCTTAAAACGGCATCCATTTCAGAGAGGGTCAAGAGCCGATTTACGCGAATTGCAGAGTGACACGCAATCGTTGCTAATACTTCATTTCGTTTTTCTGCAAGAGCAGATGACTTTCCGTACTTTCGCATGTCTTCGAGAACATCACGAACCAAATCTTCGCCCTCTTTGCCGATTTTGGAGTCAAGCATGACCGGAGCTCCTCGCAAACTAAGCTGTGTCGGACCAACGGCTGATAAATCCAGTCCCAACTCAGTGATTTGTTGCGTACAAGTACCTGTACAGCAAGCTCTTCAAAGACTGCCATCTGCTCCTCGGTGACACTGAAAACATAAGGGATTAGAAATTGTTGAGTTACAATTTCTCGTCTGTCGAAACTTTTCTTCAGGCGCTCATATACGATTCTTTCATGAGCGGCGTGCATGTCGACAATGACCATGCCTTTATCATTTTCCGCAATGATGAAAGTACCGGCTATCTGTCCTACCGCCCTTCCCAAAGGCTGGTAAACCTCATTTTCTGCCTTTACTTCTTCAGCGACGCGAGATGATGTACCGGCGCAGAGATCTCCTGCCTCCTCGTCTGCCTTCATAGAGTAAATAGTCTTAGGAAAGCTTGACTGAGCAGAAACAGCAGAACGCTCATTCTTTCCGTAAAAATCTAAGTAATGCTGGTAGCCGTCATCTCCGCGCAATGTGTATTCTTTTCTCGGCGAAAAACTATTTTCTCCCACGCTCCCGTAGGCAGTCCGTTTTGGCTCGTCCTCCTGAAGTCCCGTAAAACATTCCTTTTCCGTGAGTTCGCCTGTCAATGGATCCGCAAGAACCGACTGAGATATTGCGCTTTCCACTGCATGAAATACGAACTGGTGAATAGCAGATGAGTCTCGGAATCTGACCTCATTTTTTGTTGGATGAACATTAACGTCTACCTTCAACGGGTCAATCTCTAAAAACAAGCAGTACAAGGGCTGAGAGGAACCATGCAAAACATCTGCATAGGCTTGTCGAAGAGCATGAGTAAGGACCTTGTCCTTAACAAAACGTCCGTTAACATAGAAGTACTGGCAGTCCGTACGAGTTTTAGCTGCTGTTGGCAAACAAACCCAACCGTACAATTTGACTGAAGGAGTTTCGGCACTGACAGTGCGATGTGCCTCTAAAAATTCTTTAGGCATCATGCGCTCTAACCTACCCTCCAAAGTTGAAGGTGGCAAGGATAACACGCCTTTGCCATTTGCAAAAACTGAAAAATCTATCATCGGGTTGGCCAAGGCTATGCGTTTAATGCAAGTCAAGCAATGAGCCTGCTCTGTCGTCTCCCCTTTTAAGAATTTTCTGCGGGCCGGTGTTTTATAGAAAAGATCCGTGACCTCGATACGTGTTCCCTTCTTCAAAGCCGCAGGTGTAATTTCTTCTTTAAAAATAGAGAAGCCGTCCGACCCTTCAACTTTAGATGAGAGATGAAGATCGGCTACGCTGGCAATAGATGCTAAGGCCTCGCCTCGAAATCCCAAACTCGAAATAGATTCAAGCTCATCTAAATTTCTAACCTTACTGGTAGCGTGACGCTTTAAAGCAAGCGAAAGCGACTCTTTCGGAATCCCGCAGCCGTTATCCTGGATCAATATTCGTTTGATGCCGCCGCCGTCCAATCTAATTTCGACATGAGTAGAACCCGCGTCAATGGCGTTTTCCAAAAGCTCTTTTACTACGGAGGCGGGTCTTTCAATAACCTCTCCGGCTGCTATTTGACTAATAAGCTGGTCAGGAAGCTCACGAATCTCCCGAAAAGCTCTTCTTTTTTCAGTTTCGATCATTCCGGTATTGTATATCCGAATGTTTTTTCTGTTTTGCCATCTTCTTGAAAACAGAGAGAATTTTTCGGCTTCAAGTCTATTTCTTTTGAACCTGCTCTGGTACTTATCCTGCTTAGTGAAAAAATTCTTTTTCGTCTAGAATTACGTGGTCATGTGACTCACTGAGAAAGTTTTTAATGGAATTCCTTAACCTAGCGATTGAGCTTTTTAGAAACGCCGATCAATTTATTCTTCATATTGCCGAGGCCTATGGGATCTGGATTTACATAGTTCTCTTCCTTATCTTCTTTGCAGAAACCGGCATTGTCATTTGCGCTTTTTTGCCCGGTGATTCTCTCCTTTTTATTTCGGGGGCAGCCGCAGCAACCGGAGTCATGAACCCGATCGCTCTCATTCTGATTATTACAGCCGGTGCCATTGTCGGAAACACAACCAACTTTTACATCGGATCGTGGTTGGGTAAAAAAATCTACGACGGCTCGATTGGATGGATTGATCAATCTGCTCTTCAAAAGACACATTCTTTCTATGAAAAACACGGCGGTAAAACTATTGTTCTTGCCCGTTTCGTTCCGATTGTTCGTTCCTTCGCTCCGTTAGTTGCGGGGGCCGCTCAAATGAACACCGTTAAATTTGAACTTTACAGCGGTTTCGGGGCCCTCTTCTGGGTAGGCTCTATCGTTGGAGCAGGATATCTTTTCGGCAATATCCCGTTTATCAAAAACAATCTTTCTCTGATTTTAATTGTCGGTATCTTGGCTGCACTCGGACCATTCACGATTGCCATGTGCATCCAATTGTGGAAAAAATATTTCGGTCCCAAAACAAGTTAATTAATCGGCCTCAGAATTGCCTTCAGCTGTCTTCCGCTCCCGGAAGACAGCTTTTCTTTTGAGCTCATCAAACTCAGCCTCTTGTTGATTAGCTCTTTTAACTCAAAAAATTTCTTCTCTTATTCCCAAGCGGGCATTACGGCACCCTTGAACTCCTCCTTAATAAATTTAGCCACTTCCGGAGATTGGAAGGCCTTCACAAATTTCTTAACTTGCTCATCGTTTGCATTATTAGTGCGAGACGCAATCACAATCAAAGCATACGGAGCATCCTTGGACTCAAAGTAAAAACCTTGTTTCTGAGGAGATAAAGATCCGCTGATTGCATAGTTCATCGGAATGCAGGCAAAATCAACATCCTCTAAACTTCTCGGCAGCTGTGCAGCCTCGAGTTCTTTAAATTTCAATTTCTTTGGATTCTCAATAATCTCATGGATAGTCGCAGTACCGCCGGCACCGGCTTTCAACTTAATGAGGCCGGCCTGCTCGAGAAGGATCAAGGCTCGGCCCTCATTGGTAGGATCATTTGGGATGGCAACCGTTGCTCCTACAGGAACTGTCTCCAGGCTTTTGATCTTGTTAGAGTAAAAGCCCATCGGCTGTACCACTGCTTTGCCGATATTCTTAAGGTCGGTACCTTGCTGTTTGTTAAAGTTATTCAAGAAAGGTTCATGCTGATAGACAACCACGTCCAGAGCTCCTTCAGCCAAGCTCTTATTCGGCGTGATGTAATCGGTGAACTCAACTACCTTCACGTTTAGGCCGTCTTTCTTTGCAACTTCAGCAGCTTTTTGAACATTAGCAGCGTGCGGACCGGCAGTTGCTCCTACCTTCAGCTCGGAAGGTTTCTTATCCTGGCAGCCTGTCAAAGCTAAGGCGGAAACAATAACGAGAGAGGAAAGCAGCTTTAAGGTTTGTCTTTTTAACATGATGATTCCTTTGAAAGTAATAAGAAATTAGAAATGGAGATGCCTAGCGTGTCGTAAAACTCGGCGGACACGCGAATTTGATGGGAAACTAATTTCAACAATAACTTCTCGAACTCTGCGGAGGTACAGAGAAAGTTTGTGTGAGTTGTAGATACTTTTATGTCTGTAATTGCCGAATTCATGATCTTTTGCTAATTAAATATATTTAAAAAATATATTTATTCTTTATAGAATTTTCGATAGAAAAATATAAAGATGCCCAATCCTTTAAGGAAATTGGGTTAGCACATTCGGCACATTCGCGGAGAAAAATCAATAGCAGCAGCGGCGTTGGCAAACGCTTCGTAGCCGGCTGTGTTATTGATATAAGACATTTTTTGAACTTAATTTCGTTTCAACGAAGATTAGTTTATTAAAAAAATCGCGTTTTTTTCTTTTTCAAAATACTTTTTGCAAAAAACCGGGTTTTCCCCCGGCTTTTTGTTCATCATGAGCTTTCAGCAAAAATTATTTTTCAAATCTTGCTTCGAGAGCTGCAACGGCAGGAAGAGTCTTTCCTTCCAAGAATTCCAAGAATGCACCGCCGCCTGTGGAAATGTAGGAGACTTTATCTGCCACATCGAAGGCCTTTGCCGCAGCAATGGTATCGCCGCCGCCAACGATACTGAATGCACCGGCCTTGGTCGCTTTAGCAATCGTACGGGCTAAGTCATGAGTTCCTTCCTTGAAGTTATCCATTTCGAATACTCCGAGAGGACCGTTCCAAATGATAGTCTTAGCACCATCCATCACGCCGCGAAGCATCATGCTTGTCTTAGGACCAACGTCAAGAATCATTTCATCATCTTGAATATCGTCAACATCACAGATTCTGAAACCGGCGTCATAACCCATATGGCGGGCAACAACAACGTCAACCGGAAGCGGGAACGGAAGTTTTCCTTCCTTAGTTTTCATCACTTCCATAACCTTCTTGCATTCACCAACAAGTTCCGGTTCAGCCAAAGACTTGCCGATCTTCTTGCCCTGAGCAAGCAAGAATGTGTTAGCGATGCCGCCGCCGACAATTAAGGTGTCAACTAACGGAGCTAAGTGAATTAAGATGGTAAGTTTAGTAGAGACCTTAGATCCGCCGACAACAGCAACAAGCGGATGTTCAGCACCTCCGACAGCTGCAGTCAGAGCATCGATTTCTTTAGCAAGAAGAGGACCAGCGCAGGCAACTTTAGCGTACTTAGCCATACCTTCTGTAGTGGCTTGAGCACGATGAGAAGTACCGAAGGCGTCATTGACGTAAACGTCGCAGAGAGCAGCCATTTTCTTGGACAGCTCTTCATCATTTTTCTTTTCACCAACGTTTCCGCGGCAGTTTTCAAGAACAACGACTTCACCGGGTTCAACATCAACCCCTTCAACCCAGTTTGTAGCAAACTTAACTTCTTTGCCGAGAAGCTTGCCGAGGTAATCAGCTACGCCCTTTAAGCTGTCATTCTCAGTAAGTTCACCTTCTTTAGGACGACCGAGGTGAGAGCAAACCATAACGGCAGCGCCGCCTTCCAAAGCCATATTGATGGCAGGAAGAGACTCACGAATTCTGTGGTCGTCGGAAATTCTGCCTGTCGGACCGCGAGGTACGTTTAAGTCAGCACGGATGAAAACTCGCTTACCTTTAAGTTCGCCGTTTTTGGCTAATGCCTCTAATGTCTTAACTTTCATTTCTAATCCTGTAAAAAGGAAACCCGAAGATTTCTTCGGGCTCCAAATCGAACTAATTACTTGGCGTTATACATTGCGGTTGCTGTGTCGAGCATGCGGTTGGAGAAACCCCATTCGTTGTCATACCAAGCAACGGCTTTCACGAGAGTCCCGTCGATAACCTTAGTCAAGGTTGCATCGAAAATAGAAGAATACGGAGAATGGTTGAAATCAGAAGAAACTAGAGGCATTTCGTTGTAGCCCAAAATTCCTTTGAGTTCTTTAGATTCAGAAGCTTCTTTAAGAATCTTGTTAACTTCTTCTACAGTTGTCGGACGAGTTGCGTTGAAAGTTAAATCGCAGACGGAGACGTTGATTGTCGGAACGCGCATTGCGTAACCGTCAAGCTTGCCTTTCATTTCGGGAATAACTTCACCGACTGCCTTAGCAGCGCCTGTCTTAGTCGGGATGATGTTGTGGCCGGCAGCTCTGGCTCTTCTCAAGTCTTTGTGTTTAACGTCTGTTAAAACCTGGTCGTTTGTGAAGGCATGAACGGTTGTCATCATGCCGTCTTCAATACCGATTTTTTCCATCAAAGGCTTAACAAACGGAGCCAAGCAGTTTGTTGTGCAGGAAGCATTGGAAACAACGACGTCGCTGGCCTTCAATACGTCTTGGTTAACACCGTAAACGATAGTGGCATCAACATTTTTACCCGGGCATGCGATCAATACTTTCTTGGCTCCGGCTTCGATGTGGGCCATGCAGCTTTCTTTATCGCGGAAAGCGCCCGTGCACTCTAAAACGATATCAATATCCAAATCTTTCCAAGGAAGCTTGCGCGGATCACGTTCGGAAACCATTTTGATGCGGTCGCCGTTAACAACAAGGTAACCGTCGTCCCAAGCTACATCGCCGTTGAATCTACCATGAGCTGTGTCGAACTTAGTAAGATGGACTGTGGCTTCAGGTTTGGCTGTATCGTTGATAGCGACAATCTTCATATCAGGCCATTTCTTTTCTTCATAGAAAGCACGAAGAACCATACGGCCGATACGGCCATAGCCGGTAATTGCTACTCTGATAGTCATCTATTATTTCCCCTTGTTAAGTGTGGTTTTGACAGTATTCACGATATTTTCAACAGTGAATCCATAAAGTTTAAACAGATCCTTGGCAGGTGCTGACTCTCCGAATTGATCGAGTCCGATTACAGTACCGTTGCCTTTGACGTATTTCCACCAAAGTCCTGTGGAAGCAGCTTCGATAGCCACGATTGGCAAGCCGTCGCCCAAAACGTCAGTCTTATAGGCTTCATCTTGGCGGTCAAATACGGTTGTGGAAGGCATGGAAACCAAACGAGCCTGAACATTTTCAGCAGTCAAAATCTTTCTGACTTCGGCAGCAAGTGCTACTTCGCTGCCTGTAGCCAAAAGAACAACTTCGGTTTGTTCTTTGCCTGCAGAAGCTTCTTCCAAAATGTAGGCGCCCTTTGCGATGTCATCTGCGTTAGTTTCTTCTCTAACCATGAAAGGAAGGTTCTGGCGAGAGAAAATCAAAGATGTCGGGCCGTCCTTTCTTTCGATAGCGCTCTCCCAAGCAATAACGGTTTCAACAGTATCGGCTGGTCTCCAAACATCCATGTTCGGAATCAGTCTCAAGCTGGCCAAGTGTTCAATCGGCTGATGAGTCGGGCCGTCTTCTCCTAAACCGATAGAGTCGTGGGTATAGACGAAAATTGTTCTGAGCTTCATCAAAGCTGCCATTCTCATGGCATTCTTCTCATAGTCGGAGAATGTCAAGAAAGTTGCGCCGTATGGAATGAATCCGCCGTAGAGAGCAATACCATTCATGATGGCGCCCATACCAAATTCACGTACGCCGTAGTTGATGTGACGGCCAAGCATGTTGTCGGCTCTTAAAGCCTGTACACCGTTCCAGTTGGTTAAATTGGAACCGGTAAGGTCAGCAGAACCGCCGACTAATTCAGGCAAATGCGGTGCCAATTCATTCAAAGCCATCTGGCTGGCTTTTCTGCTGGCGACCGTTTTTTCTTCTTCAACAGCCTTCAAGATGGCATTAAAAGCAACATCATCCCAATCAGCAGGAAGTTCGCCGTCCATTCTGCGTTCTAACTCAGCGGCAAGTTCCGGATAAGCTTCCTTGTATTTGGCATAAAGATTATTCCATGCAGCTTCTTCCATGTCGCCTTTAGCTCTGGAATCCCAAGCTTCATAGACTTCTGCAGGAATTTCAAAAGGACCGTATTCCCAGCCGATGGCTTTTCTGGTTACGGCAATCTCTTCATCGCCGAGTGCTTCTCCGTGGACTTTGCTGGTGCCTTGTCTATTGGGAGAGCCGAAGCCGATGATGGTTCTGCAGTCAATCAAAGTCGGTTTGTCGGACTTCTTAGCCTGAGCAATTGCTTCGGAAACCGCTTCGGCGTCATGACCGTCGATAGGACCGATTACATTCCAGCCATAGGATTCAAAACGTTTGCGGGTATCATCAGCGAACCAGTATTCAACCTTTCCGTCGATAGAAATACCGTTGTCGTCATAAAGAGCGATAAGTTTATTGAGCTTCCAAACGCCGGCCAAAGAGCATACTTCATGGGAAATTCCTTCCATCAGGCATCCGTCTCCGAGGAATGCGTAAGTGTAGTTGTCGATGACGTCAAAGCCAGGACGATTAAATTCGGCAGCCAGCATTTTTTCTGCTAAAGCAAAACCGACAGCGTTTGCAATTCCCTGTCCCAATGGGCCTGTGGAAGTCTCCACACCTGGAGTTACACCAACTTCCGGATGTCCCGGTGTTTTGCTGTGCAGCTGACGGAAATTCTTGAGGTCATCAAGGCTCAAATCGTAGCCTGAAAGATGAAGAAGGCCGTACTGAAGCATGGAACCGTGACCGTTGCTTAATAAGAAACGATCTCGGCCGATCCATTTCGGATTATTTGGGTTGTGACGAAGATGATTTTTCCAGAGGGCAACTGCGATATCTGCCATTCCCATCGGCATTCCCGGGTGGCCAGACTTTGCCTTCTGTACTGCGTCCATGGCTAATGCACGTAAAGCATTAGCCATAGTCTTAGCGGAGACTGATGATGTCATGATAGAAAGATAAATATATTTAAAAACCTGCCGTGGGGCAGGAAGTTCAAGACTCTGCCATTTTACCAAGATGAGTACGCATATAACATACTGAACTTAGTTCAAAATATTTCAAAGTAGAGCTCTTCGGGAAAAAAGACTACAAACAGTATTATTCTTACCTAATTCCACAAGAGAAGTTCGTAAATTTATGCCGAGATTTTATGTTCCCGACATCGCTTATAAAGTCGGCGAAGAAGTTGTTTTGCCTCCGGAGGCCATACACCATGCAATGAGAGTTTTGCGCATGCGCGAAGATGATGAGGCCGAACTTTTTGACGGCAACGGGAAGTCAGCAAAAGGCACGATCCACTTTGCCAAAGACTTCGCGTCCGTAAAGATTTTAGAAACTGCATTCACCCAAGAAAACTCTCTAAAAATCGTCCTTCTTCAGTCCTTAGTCTCTAATGAAAAAATGGACTGGATTGTTGAAAAAGCCTGCGAGCTCGGAGTAACGGAACTTATCGTCTTTCCAGCCGATCGTTCTGAAGTAAAGTTAATAGGAGACAAACTTCTTAAAAGAATAGAACGCTGGAACAAAATAGTCGTCTCAGCGTGCAAACAATGCAAAAGAAGTGCTTTGCTTAAAGTTTCCTGGCTTCCCTCCCTCCAAGATTTCAATCCTGAAGGAATCCAGAAAAATCTTATCATGATACCTCAAGCCACTCTTTCAGAGAAAGCTGAAGAAAAAATAGAGTCAGTTTCTTTTGCAATCGGACCTGAAGGCGGTCTTTCCCAACGAGAGATCCAGCTTCTGATGGAGAAAGGATTTGAGCCGAAACAGCTAGGCCAATTCGTTTTCAGAACTGAAACCGCCGGAATTGTGGCTGCCTCCTATGCCCACACATTATGGGACTGGAATTAAGATCCTTTTGATGGACACATGCTATAAGAGCTTTTCTTCGTGGAAGAAAAGCTCTTGAAAAATGTGGTTAGATAAATTAATTTGTAGCACTCACACTACCATCAGGATTGATGTGAGTGGAATATGAAGCCAAGTGCTTAGTTTCTTTAGCCGGAAGAACCTTCTTCCCGCTCCTCGCCATTTTTAACGCCGTCGAAACATCGCCGGAAATCGCATAACGAAGATTGTCTCTCATCACCAATACCTTATTCCCGTAGCCCTTATCAGTTCTATGATTTGCTGCGCCAACGTAGAATTTCAGTCCTTTAGCCAATGAACCTGTTTTGTTGATATACTCTCGTAAAATCTCAGTACCGACTTCGATTCCAGCCTCAATATTGTTGGCTGCTTTAAGACCTCCAAACCGTTTGTATTTCGAAGTATGCACACGTACATGAACCTGCATCAAACCTTTCGCTCCTGCAGCGCTTTTAGCATTCGGATTAAAAGAAGATTCAATAGCAATAATTGACAGAATCAACAAAGGGTCAATGTCGTATTTCTTTCCGGTAATGAAAGCCTGAGCTACCGCTTCTTTAATATCTTGTTCCTTTGCTTTAGTAAAGTATTTTGATATGAAAGATACAGCACGCTCTTGAATGACAGATAATCTGTCTTCTTCGTTTTCTTGAGCAACAAACGGTTCCAGATCCAAATTCAAATAAGAAAGGACCTTTTGACTAGCCGCCTCTGAGTTAGTTTCAGTAGCAGGTGCCTCCACACAAAGCGAGTTTATGTAGTAGGTAAGAAGACAAAAACCAGCTGCTACGAGAAAAAACTTGCGAAACTTGACGGCTGCGCTCATTGTTTTTGACCAACGGCGACCAGCTGTCACAACACCGGCTCCTTCGGATAGTGTATTTTTATCAATCATTTAAAAATTATCTCATAGGGTTTTTCTCTTGAAAACCAAAGAGAAGCAATGATTAAGTGAAATTGTGTAGGCAGATGCAATTAAATGTGACACCTAAATTGGGGATGTTTTTTCTTGAAATTTTTCCTTCAACCTTTGACTTTAGTGGTTCAATCCAAACTCTTAAGAAAAAAAATTGGACATTTTGGGTTCTTAAGATTGTTAAATATATTTACATTTTATCGAACTCGGTTACTTCTCTATATTGCCCAAGTAAGCAAAATCCCAGTTAACAAGTTAAAAACTCTATAGCTTTGTCAAAAATTCTTCTGGCAGAAGCAATCTCCATTCCATATCAGCCTTTATTTGGTGTCCTTTTTTGAGAATCCTCGTCTCCGCCTCCACTGCTTTCAGAGGACAAATAAGCGAACAGGACCATTAATACCATTGCAATAATTGAACAACCGCGAACAGCGAGCTCTGCCCCGAAGAACTTTGCCGAGAGGCCCAAAATCAATTGTCCTACCGGAACAAGTCCCAGCATCACGGCTAAGTACATGGCAGAAAACCGTCCTCGATAAATGTTGGGAGCTTTACGCTGAACGGCATTATTAGCAGCCGCCAAAGAAAAAGTTAATGCGGCACCGGCAACTAAAGCGCAAATCCATTGGGAACCTAGGGACTCCAGTGCAGGAAGTACGGCAAAACCGATACACGTAATCCACCCGCCCATCCAGACAGTGGTGACGTGATTAATGATTCGCTTGTTCTTCTGCATAAGCACGGCAGCAGCAACCGCTCCAAACCCCAAACCGGAAGACATAGAACCGAAACTTACCAGCTCAGAACCCTTCAATGAAATTGCCGGTAAAAGCGCAACTGACGGCATCACTAATATAGAAAGACAAGCGACCTGAGGCAAAACTTCTTTAAGCACCTGGTATTTAGCAAAAAGTTGTCGAGAAGTCATCCCTGTGCTTTCTTCTCTTTCCTGTTGTGTCGTTGCATTCGGAATGCGGACAACGGCCATGATGTAGATCATCGGGATAAAGCAAATCGCATTCATAGCAAAGCACCAGCTGTTGCCGACGGACTCAATAATTGCAACAGCTAATAAGGGTGCAAAGGAACGAGCTACGTTCATAATCAGCGATTGGCGGGCTACAGCTTGGGAAACAGTTTCTCCGCTTTCGACCAACATTGAGTGCAGAGCTGGCCCGTCAACGGAACTGATTATTCCGAAACATAAAGCTAATACGGCCAAGATAGTTGGGGTCAAATGGTTGTGATAAGCCAAGAAAGCCGTTATTGCCGCAACACAGCAACCCAAAGTTTGAGTAACTAAAAGGATTTTATGTCGGTGAAAACGGTCGGCAACCTGTCCGGCTAAGGGAGCAAGCGGAAGAGTCGGCAGAGCAGAAAGCAATGCGATTGCACTTAGCCATATAGGCGAATGAGTAAGCGTCCATACAACCCATGACAGTGCCATCCTATGGACAAAACGCCCTAACGTCGAAAAGCTGTATGCATACCAAAAGTAACTTTTCCCTTTCAAGGCTCATCCTCTCTTTCTCTGTGTTCAGCGAAATATTCTAGATTAGTTACGAGCCCCTACGGTAAAACCCGACATCCTTCCAAAAAAAAACCGGTCATACAAAATGGCCGGCTGCTTAAAAATAAAAGCTAGTATTTCATGTCAAATCTTTTCTACACATCCATGAGTTTTTCCAATTCCTCTCTATTGCCTGCTAACTCTGGTTTCTCGGACAAGATAACCATTAATTTAAGACGAGCTTTTGCAGCTGAGGTTTCTCCTCCACGGATTGCCCCTTTGTTTCTGCTGTCAGTGACCGAACCCGGATAGGCGTAGACCTGGTAAGGACGGCCTCCGTGAGTTCGGGTAGTTATGACAACTACAACACCTTTGTCTGTTGCGTCTTTAATTCCTTCTACCATCATCGGCGGAATATTTCCTCTGCCGAATCCTTCAACAATGATGCCTTTGCAGCCTTTTGCGACAGCGTAATCGATGTAATCTCGGCCGATACCTGTCTGGGCCGGGACGATATCAACGCGTGCCGTGAGAGATTCAGGAGAGAAAGTTTGACGATTCAAAGGCTCTCTTCTGAATACAACTCTGTCCACATCGCAGTAACCAATGGGTCCCCACCATGGAGAGGCAAAAGTAGCAGGGTTGGCAGAATGAGTTTTGCGGACTTGTCCGGCTGCATGAATAGTTTCATTGAGAAGAACCATCACGCCTTTCCCTCTAGCTTCCTCGCTAGCTGCTGTCTTTACTGCACAATAGATATTTGCGGGACCGTCAGGACTTGTATCTCCAGCACCTCTCATTGCAGCAGTAAGTACAACTGGCTTTTCGCTTTGATGAAGCAAATCCAGCATGTAAGAAGTTTCTTCCACTGTGTCAGTACCATGTGTAACCACAGCACCGGCCACATCATCACTTTCTAAAGCTTCATTAATCATTTTTGAAAGCTGGAACATCATCTCGGGAGTCATTCCAGGGCTAGCGATATTGGAAAACTCACGAACTTCGACATCAGCGACTTTATCTAAACCCGGAACAGCCGCTGCCAAATCTTCTCCGCTCACGGCAGGAACAAGGCCATTAACCTTGGGATCGTATTTCATAGCAATTGTGCCGCCGGTTGTAAATACGATGACTTTCTTCTTTCCGCTCATTATTAACTCCTTATAGATTGAATTGTTTCTTAATCTCAGCTAAGCGCACTGACGCTTCTTGTTTTCTTCCGTTTAGAACTTCGATTCCTTTGATGATTAAATTTACATATCTGTCTACATCATCTAAGGAAAGCGTAGGAAGCACTTCTTGTTCCAACTGGCTGTTCGGAATAAATAAGCTTAATACACAGCTGGTGCCGGGAATACAGCCCACTCCGCCCATTACCTTATGGATAGAGTTAGACATGAAAGTCGTACCACCTAAGTCTTCACTCGCAAATCTATTAAGTTCTGCAGCTATCTTTACCTTTTCAAACGAAGTTGTAGCGGCGGAAAACTTCTTTCCGAGTTCCTGAATGTACTCTCCCTGCTCTTTGGTGAGCGACTCCATGGCACTCTCAGATCTGCGCAGCAGCTCAGGACGATAAATTGTTGGATAACCTAGATTTTCTGCACCCTTCAAAAGGCATTCTGCAACCACTGAGTTGTCATGTTCCTCGTTTCCTCTGATAAGGAAAGTAGATTTTGTAATTTCTGATGACACAGGTTGTGCACAAACTTTTCCTTCGATTACAAACGAAGGCAAACCATCAAGCCCGAGCTTTTGCATCAGCTCAAACTTGCCAAAGAGGTTAACATTACCTTCAATATCTTCATTCGGCCCTAGTCCTCCGACGGAAGCGTTAGACAGACCCATTACTGAAACGTTAATGCCGTTAATGTTTAATCTGGCTCCTATGACTTTGCCACAATTTCCTTCGACTTCTTCATCCGAAGTCAGGAAAAAGTCGGGATACTGCTGCAAAAAGCTGTCCATAGCAGCATTTGCCACTGCTGTCTGAAAAGCAACCGGAACTTCCATGGCACCTTGCCCAAGAATTCTTCCAAAAGCTTCGCATGCAATAGCTTGAGAATTGATAGCTTGTTTTCCGAGAGCATAAGAAGAAAGTCTTTTTTCAAAAGCTGTAATACCTCTTCTGGCAAAAGCCTTCCCTATCCCTCCGCTCTTAGTTTTAACTTCAAAATAGGCGTCTTTACGCCCGGTTTTAACGTTTATTTCTACTATTTCCAAATCAATACCCGTTGCTCTTTGAAGCAACGCAGTCACTGCGCTTAACCCTCCTGAATCGTCCTGAATAAACCCAAGATGGCTATTTGCATGACCGCATCCGGCGTGTCCCACAATTCCCAGCTCGGTTTTGCCCTCTTTAATTAATTTAATCATTGACGCTCCCAAAAAGGCGAGAGATTTCAAATCCCTCGCCTATTTCAAAATTAGAGAATAGAAAGTGCCATGGAAATGCACAGAGCTACGAAGCAACCAAAGAGAATGGAAGGTCTTTGGAACAAGTTAGCTGGTTTAAGAGCTGAACCAGGTACAACCGGAATAACTGTAGCCAGAGCTGCAACCGGACCGCCTGTCAAGAAGTATTGAATCAAAGATGCACCGGATGCGGCAGCGAAAGCAGCTGCAAAAGGATCAGCACCTGAAGCGAGTACAACTTGAAGGAATGGAATAACTACTGCAACGGAAGCACCGTAGGATTGAGTCATGAAACCCGTGACAAAAGACACGCAGAACATGATCAAAATCGGAGAGAAGGAAAGCATCGGGGCTGCAAATGTGGAGATAGTATCTGCCAAACCGATCTGCTTAATAACCGTACTCATGAATAAAAAGCCGATAGTGGCAACCAACGGAGTAGCAATAAGTCCAACACCTTGCATCATAGTCTGTTCGGAGGACTTCATGTCCTTATGGGCAAGAACCATCACAACCAATGCTGAGACCAAACCTACTAAGAAGATAGGCAAGCCAAGTACGAAACCAACAACCAAAACAATGAATGGGAGGAAAGCTCGGAAGGAAGTAGTCTTGTACTCTTTATTGTTAATCTCGGCCATGACTGCCAGTCTGTCTTCTTCAGAAATAGTGACGCCGCGCTTGTGCATATCACGGATAACACGGAGGCAGGACATGAAGAAAATTGAAAGAGCTGCAATTAAGCCTAGAACATTGAATAAACCGTATCCAATACCTGCAGTTGCCAAAATTGCTACCTGAGTTGGATGTGTAAAGCCTGCCAAGTTGCCGATATGACCGGCGTGGCCCTGAATACCGGCGACTTTGTTCGGATCAACGCCTAAACGCACAGCAGCAGGACCTGTGATCACAGCAGTAATAACCGGCTGTGTAAAACCGGTTAAAGCACCAATACATCCGGCAGCAATACCGCCGGCTGTACAGACACCGGGGCCACCGCCAATTTTATTTCCAACACGAACGATATCGCGAACGATAACATCTAGGAAACCGGTAGCCTGCATGATACCGATAAAGAGCAAGATGCCCGTCATATCTGCAATAACCGGATTCAAGCCGGAGTTAATCATTTTTGCGACTGTGACCGGAGCACTTCCCGCGAGCGGGAAGCCGGCAACAATGGTGGAAATAGCTGCACCGGTAATAGCAGTAATGTAAATAGGCGTTAAGCCTGTAATCATAACTATTAGCGTCAACACCATAATGCATTGCGCTATGACGATTTGAGTTGTCATTTTTTCTCCAATGGATTTGAGTTTTGAGATTTCCTCAAGAAAATGATCTCAAGATCGCATTGCAGCTCAATAACAAAACTTTTAAAAATATTGCAAAAAAATTGCTAAAGCTCAGTAATTACTCCTAACCAAGAAAAATGGACAAAAATAATGAGTTACTGCGGATAAGTTATTCTTCGAGCAGAAGATATCCAACGCTCGAATATGCTCCAATCACATCTCTCGTCAAACCGGCTTGCTCTAGCTTTCTTCGGATTCGGGCAAATGTAACTCGTAAATATTGAACTTCGCCTATGTATTCGTCACCCCAGACTGCTCTCAACAATCTTTCATGGGTTAAAACTTCTCCGGGATGTTTCATCAACTCAAAAAGTAAACGAAATTCTCTGTCGGTCAGCTTCACATGTTCATCGCCGACCATACAGTCCCTCTGGGAAAGATTAAGGGACAAGTTGCCACTTACCAAAACTTCCTGGGCTGGCTTTTGCACGGACTTCACTCTTTGGCTTCTACGAAGCACAGCCCGAATTCTTTCCAAAAGTTCTTGAATGTAAAACGGCTTGGAAATAAAGTCGTCGGCTCCTTCTCTAAAACCTTCAATAATCGTTGGTCTTTCATCTTTTGCTGAAAGAATAATGACGGGAACGTCTGAGTACCTTCTTAATTGTTTTAACATCGCCATCCCATCCATTTCCGGCATCATCAAGTCAAGAAGAATCAAATCGGGTTTATTCAAGGAGTGATTAAAAACCTCCAAGGCTCGCTTCCCGTCCTCTGCTTGGACCACATCGAATCCCTCAAAAGCTAAATTAGTACTAATAAGTCTTCTGATCTTTGTTTCGTCGTCAACCACTAGAATCAAAGAATTATTTGGATTCATACCGCTAACCTCAATTTAAAAGTAGTACCTGTTTCTTTATTTCTTTCTGCCCAAATTCTGCCGCCGTGAGCAGTCATAATGCCGCGACAAATGGCTAAGCCTAACCCAGTTCCTCCCACTTTTCTATCCGAACCCATTTCTACTTGGTAGAAAGAATCGAATATCTTCGAGAGATAATTCTCCTTTACTCCTATTCCGTTATCTTGGAAAGCAATTTCTATTTCGTCTTTTACCAGACGAACCGTTACACGGCAAACTGGCTCTAATTTCGATCGATAGCGCGCCGCGTTACCAAAAATATTGATAAATACTTGAATCAGTCTGTCCTTGTCTGCCTTTAAAAACTCTGCACCTTCTTGGATTTGGGTAGTAATTTTTAGTTCGGGATAGTGTTGGCGGACAGCACCAATTGCCTGATCAAGGAGGCGCCTAATGGAATAAATCTTGGGACGCAGAACAATGGAACCTGCCTCGATTCGGGACATATCCAGCCAATCTTCAACGAGCCGCTGCAGTCTTGAACTCTCTTCTAACATCTCCGAGAGCAATTCATGAGAAAATTCAGTATCTCTTTGGACAAGCTGCCGTTGAAGAGTCTCAACTTGAAGTCTCATTGTTGTCACAGGAGTTTTTAACTCGTGAGCAACCATCGAAACCAGGTTCTTTTTCATCCTTTCCATTGCTATATCTTGAGATATGTCTCTTATTAAGAGGCCGCGGCGTCTTCCTGAAAATCCGTAAAAACCGGGAACGTTAAAAGCTGATGTTTCAATAAAAAAATCAGAATCTGTTGTGCTTGAATATCTTCGAGACCGGCAGTCCGAAGGTCGCCGCTTCGAGCGTGTTGTGGATGCCGACGTATTTTTTAGGCAACAGGTATTTATAGGTATAATCTTTAGTAACTTCCGAGGCAA